>Ga0209467_1000251_pt1 | contig 92691 bp, 88 predicted proteins | sample Higcelwee11metaG_FD_187175 | JGI IMG/M metagenome (GOLD analysis project Ga0209467, IMG submission 187175) | Freshwater pond sediment microbial communities from the University of Edinburgh, under environmental carbon perturbations - High... | ecosystem: Environmental > Aquatic > Freshwater >...
TTCCACCTCCTCGGGGGCGTGAGCCATGACCGGGGACGCGCCCGCCGCCAGAAGGATGTTGGCGGTTGAATTCATCACCACGAAATTGGTGATGTTGTGAACCAGGGGGGAATCCACCCGGACCTTTTCAAGCAGCGCTGCGGTGGTTTGCTTCAGGTTCATCATGACTTCCCCGTTATTTTTTGGGATATCCCACCGTCTGGGCAAGAATGACTTTCTGATTCGGCGGCAATCCCATTTTTTTTTCCAGGGCTGGTTTGTCCACATATCCCCGCACCACGGTTGCAAGGCCCTGGGACGCGCAAAACAGGTAGACGTTCTGGCTGATAAAGCCCGTGTCCGCCCCGGCATACAGTGTCTTTTCCAGTTCAGTTTCCCCTGCGGCTTTTAAAAAATCCGCCACATACACGAGGTTGAGGGGGGCCGTGGCGACAAAATCCTGTTTTCCGGTTTGCACCCGGATATCTTCTTTTAAAATCAGAACCAGGCTGTTTTTTAAAGCGTCATAGCGGTATAGGCCATCCGCAGTGGCGGCATAAATATCAATTTCCTGACGGTTTTTGGCGGAAGGAGAGGTCCGCTTTCCGGATTCGGGCCGGTTGACCCCGCAGGCGGCCCAAAGCAAATTGGACAGGGTCTGCATCGGCAGTTTTTCCATGCTGAATTCCCGGAACGTGCTCCGGGTTTTAAGGGCCAGCATTAAAGGTTTGCCGCCATCGGTCTGCGGGGCGGGAAGCTGAATGGTCTGACCGTATTCGGCCAATGCGAGGGCCGGGCATGCAAAAGTCGCGGCCAGCATCAGGCATATTATTAAAAACAATGACGGGGATTTCATGTTTTCTCCTTTTATTTGCCTTAAATAACAACTCGTTACGGCAACAGCTTCCGGATCAACGCCTCGCATTCCGAAAGCGTCATGATGCGCGGCACCGGATAATCCGGATGGGCCTCGTTCAGCGCCCGTTTGGCGATGAGGGGAATATCCTTTTCTTTCAGTTCTTTGATGAAGGTGGGAATATCCATGTTTTTATTCATGGTTTTGACGTGTTCAATAAACCGGGTGGACAATTTTTCTGCGGATTCATTTTTCTTGCCAATGCCCCCCGCCACCGCTAAAGCCGCCAGCTTTTTCTCCGCCTCTTTCCGGCAGAATTCCAGCACATAGGGCAGGATAATGGCGTTGGCCAGGCCGTGGGGAACGCCGTAGAGCCCGCCCATATTGTGGGCGATGGCGTGTACATATCCCACGTAAGCCCTTGTAAACGCAGCCCCGCCGTAAAAGGAGGCCAGGGACATATTGGTGCGGGCTTCCAGGTTTTTGCCATTCCGGTAGGCTTCTTCCAGGTTTTCGAATATCAGTTTGGTGGCGGTTTCGGCGTTTTCATCGGTGAAGGCATTGCCGTTTAAGCCGATATAGGCTTCCACCGCGTGGGTCAGGGCGTCCATGCCCGTGGTGGAGGTGATATGGGGGGGCAGGCCGATCATCAGTTCCGGATCCAGGACCGCGATTTTTGGGATGAGTTTCAAATCGCTGATGGCGAATTTTTCATGGGTGGCGGCATCGGTAATCACGGCGGCCACGGTGGTTTCCGAGCCGGTACCCGCAGTGGTGGGGACGCAGAAAAGCGGCGGAATGGGTAAAAACACCTTGAACATGCCTTTCATGCGGCGCACCGGCATATACGGATTGTTGACCCGGGCCCCGATGATCTTGGCGCAGTCAATGGGGGAGCCGCCCCCGAAAGCGACAATGCCGCAGCAATTGTTCGCCTTGTAAATCTTCCGGCCGGCTTCCACATTTTCAATGGTGGGGTTGGGCTGAACATCATCAAACACCTTATAATCGATGCCGTGTTCCTTCAAGGAATCCAGAAGCCCCTGGGTCAGTTTCAGACTGGTCAGCATTTTGTCCGTAACCACCAGAACCTTTTTGACGCCTTTGGCGCGTATGTTTTCCGCGAGATTTTTGACGCTGCCCGGCCCGGTCAGCAAAACAGGCACCGGAAAGGGGATAATTTCAGAAACGGCTTTCATCACGCCATGCTGCACCCGGTATAATTTTTTCTTTAATGTCCAGATCATGATATTCTCCTGTTTTGAAATCATCGCCCTGTTTCAGGGGGATGACACCCATAGTGGATGATAATGGATGGTAAAAAAAATCGTAAAAATCGTAAAAACTGCGGAATTTGAACAGATTGGCTATTTATATAGAAAAAAAAAGGAATCTTCAATCAAAAGCTGACATCAAAAGCGTATCGCGGACCAGAGCCTTTGCATAAAAGGCCGCAACTCTTCCAGAAAAAAGAAACCAACGGCGGAAGCGATCATGAGTAAAAGAATGAACGCCCCCACTGAAAACAGCCACACCCTTATGCCGGAATCGGTGCCCTCCGGCCCGTCGCTGACAAACGTCACATTTTCCGCTTTGGGGCGGCCGATCTGCTCATCGCTTAATTCATAATACACCCTTTCATTTAAAACCGGACGATGGGGCGAGTCAGCAAATGCCTTGATATGAACAAACACGAGATTCCGGCTGCCGTTCGGGGTGATGAAACCAAAACCCCGTTCCTCATTCCAGCGTGTTATGATGCCTTGATAACGCATTCTTGATCTCTAATTAGTTTTATGTTTTTCCATCAGCCAGGCAAGGCTGGGCCGCCAGACCCGTTCACTGGCGTTTTTGCCCACCACCAGATCCACATGCCCGGCGGAGAGAACGCCCACCAGGTTTTCCGGTTCATGGGGGGCGATGACCTCCCGGGCCAGAAAAACACTTTCCGGGGTGGCGATAAGGTCGCCGGTGGCGTAAAAAAACAAAAAATTTCTCCGGGTCTTTCGGATCCGCCGCAACTTGCCAAGATAATTGGTGATTTTTTCCTGACCGGAATAGCCCCGCTGAATGAACTGGGAAAAAAACCGCTGAAGGGCTTTGGGCATGGGCTCCACAATCTGTCCCATCAGCGCCCTGACGGTGGCGTTGGTGATGTTCATGGGATTACAAAGATACGGGGTGACGAGATTAAACCGGACAAACCAGTCCGGCAGGGCCCGAATGGAGCGCGTCAGGGGCACAATATTCTGGGAAAAATTACCCAGCACTGCATCTTCCTCCACCCCCAGAATCCGGGACATAAAATTAATAAACGGAATAAAGCGGAAAAAAATCTGGTTCAGGGCCATGGGACTGCCGATGGTGATCAAATTTTTAACCGGGTTGACGGGGTTTTTGGCCAGATAGGAATAGGCGATCATGCCGCCCAGACTGTAGCCGATCCAGGACACGGTTCTCGCCCCTTTGTGCCGGCACACAAAATCAATCAGCGCCGGCACTTCCAGGTCAACCATGTCGCTGTAGGTAAATTCCGGTTTCACCCGGTAGCGTTTCCGGTAATATTTGCTTTGCGGGCAGTGGCGGCTGACATAGCGGTTATGGACCCGGTCGGAATAGCCCGGATGATAGAGATACACATCAAACCCTTCCGCGGCCAGCAGGTTGGCAAACGACCGGGTGTGCTCCAGAGAAAGGCAACTGCCCTGATCGTTCATCCGGAAAATATTGGCATTGGTGCAGATCCCCGGACCCATAATCACCGGCCCGTGTTTGGGCATGCATTCGGCGGCTGAAAAAATGTGTTTGACGAAAATTTCCCGGTCCCCGGCCGAGACAAACAAATCCTGGCTGGCCAGAAAATACGGGGCTGACGGCGGTTTTTGATCAATCAGTGTTGGTGGTTTTTGTTTCCAACCCAATATCATTGGCGTCTCTGAAGTAAAATTCTCAACAACTCATAAGGGATTCTGTTTAAGCGGACGTGTTTGATAGGCGTATCTATATTGCAAAACAGGGTTGGGAGTCAATGGCTTTGACAGGGAAAGTTTCGGATGGGGAAGAACTTCATCGCCGTCAGGCTAATCAGTTTTAAGTGACTAAAGTGAGCTAACGTGCCTAAAGTTAATGACTTTGTATCTGTTTTTTAAAATAAAGGAGCGAAGCGACACATCAACTTTAGTCACTTTAGTCACTCCCAACTTCCAAATCATGACTTGATTGTGGATTAGCCTGACGGCTATGGGATGAACCCCGTCCCTACTTAATCCCGATCCTTCCCGCACCCGCACGAACAGGCTTTGCCTTGGGCTTTTTCAAAAGCCTCCCGGCCTTCCCGGAACGAAAATACGGCAATGGCCAGCGCGCCCACGGCGTCCAGCCCGCCAATGCCCGTGATTTCATATCCGAGACTGGCCGCCAGCAGGATAAAAGACAAATACAGGCATGTTTTGGTGCAGTTCGCGTCCGCGATAATGGCGTCCGATGCCAGGGCCCGGCCAACCTTCAGTTTAAAATAAATAAGGATCCCCATGGTCAGAATGGATACCAGCGAAATAACGATTCCCCAAAACGTGGTTTCCGGATGATGGCCCGTGTAGAGATTGACACCCGCGGATAGAATCAGGCCAAAAGTCAGCGCATAGAAAGCCCCGCCGGTGATACGCAGGGCGGTTTGTTCAAATTCGTCCGGATTTCCCGGCGCCAGGGTGTTGATGCGCCGGATCATGTGCCAGATGCCGATGCCGGAAATGACTTCCACAAAAGAGTCCACCCCGAACCCGAACAGGGCCAGCGTTTCATCGTCAACGCCAAGCCCGATCGATACCAGCCCTTCGATAATATTATATAAAACGGTTATTTTGGCCAGCAGCAGGGCCTGTTTGTAAAGCCGCGTCCGGTCCGCCCCCCAAAAACCCATATTCATTCCTTGTTTATCCATGAAGTACTCTAGTTACCCGACCCGGACATCGTCCGCATCAAGGGAGGAGTCGGTTTTCAGGTGAAGGGTTTCAATTTTAAACCGCTGTTTTAACATCGCAATATTGGTTTTGTTCAGTCCCTGCATACGGGAAAGGCTGCGGGGATGAACGGTTATCGTCACTGTTTGTCCGGGCGGCGGTCCGGCGCTCAAGGCCGATATGGCGGTATCCAGCATCATTTCAGAATACACGATATGTCCAAGGGCCGGGTGATAAGGCCCGGCAATCACAACGGCCGGGTCATCCAGACCGTCGGAGGCCTGAAGCCCCATGCGGATCACGGGAATCCCGTTTTCTTTAAACAAAGGCACCAGGTTTTTAAGCAGGGAAATACACGCACCCATTGATTGGGGCGCATAGCGGCCCTGCCGGTAAAGTTCCGCCAGAGGGCTTCCGGAAATGACCAGGGTCGGATAAATGCGCGCAAAATCCGGTTTTAAGGGAATGATTTTCCGGGCCGTTTGCAGGCAAAGAAGAGCGGTGTCGCCGGGAAGCCCGGTCATTATCTGGAGTCCGATGCGGTATTTGGTTTTTTTCAGAAGGCGCACCGCTTTCGTGGTGTCTTCCGCCGTATGGCCCCGCCCGGCCTGACGAAGAACCCCGTCATCCATGGACTGGACACCCAGCTCCACCGTGGACACCGGGTATGAAGATAGAAGATCAAGCCGATCTGCTTCAACCGTGTCCGGCCGGGTAGAAAACCGGATGCCGTCTATTTGGCCAGCCTTGACGAATTCGGAAGCCTGGTCCAGCAGTTCCCGGATAATTTTTTCCGGCAATCCCAGAAAATTGCCGCCGTAAAAGGAAAGCTCCACCCCGATTCGTGCGGCTTTTTTATAGCCTAAAAATTCATGCACCCGCAAGCGGATATCATTGGATGTCGGCAGGGGTCCGGCGGCTCCGGTGATGGCCCGCTGATTGCAAAAAATACACCCGTGGGGGCAACCGGCTTGAGGGATAAAAACAGGGATAATGAGCGGCTTGGCTGGGATGGGCATAATTTAATCGCTATTAAAAACGCTAAGTTATAAAGCCAATCACTGCTGAGGGGGAAACAATGCCAGGGCCTGCCTGGCAGCAGCCTGTTCGGCGGCTTTTTTGCTTTTGCCGCATCCACGGGCAGTCAGGCTCCCGATCGCCAGTTCCACTTCAAAGGTTTTGTCATGGTCGGGGCCGCTTTCATTGATCACATGATACTCGGGTTGCACTTTTATTGTTGCCTGGGCGACTTCCTGAATCCGGCTCTTAAAATCCTGATTTTCCTCGCTAACCGCCACAATCTCCAAAAGGGGAGAAAAAGAATGGGTGATGATGCGGACAGCGCTGTCAAACCCGCCATCCAGATAGACGGCCGCAATCAGGGCTTCAAACCCGTCAGCCAGAATGGATGCCTTGCCCTGGCCCCCGGAATTCATTTCGCCCCGGCCCAACCGGATAAAACCACCCAGATGGATTTTTCGGGCGATGCGGGCAAGCTGGGTTTCGTTCACCAGACCGGAGCGAATTTTAGAAAGATCGCCTTCGTTTAAATCCGGAAATCGCTCCATCAAAAGGTGGCTCACCACTGTGTTCAATACCGCATCGCCTAAAAATTCAAGGCGTTCATTGCTTGCAAGCCCGTTTTCCAGATGCTCGTTCACAAAAGAACTGTGCCGGAGCGCCTGGGCCAGAAGTTCCCGGTTGTGAAATTGATGCCCGATATGTGTTTCGAGAACGGATGGGTCTTTTTCTTGGACGGAATGATTCATGACTGACGGCGTTTCTGAAGGGCTTGAAGGCTGTGGATGGCGTCTGCCAGACGCTCATAAATGGTATATGGCACATGCAGATTGCCTCGGCCCGTTCCTAAATGTACATCCGGATTGACGGCTCCGTGAAAATCCGATCCGCCGGTGATCAGCAAGTGGTGTTTTCGGGCAATGCCGGAAAATAAATCGACCTGTTCGGGCGTGTGTCCCGGATAAAAAACCTCCATCCCCCGAAGCCCCATGTCCGCCAGCCTGGCAATGAGCGCGTCAAGGGCCGCCATATTCGGCATATGCAGGAGTCCCGGATGGGCCAGAACCGCAATGCCCCCCGCAGATTCAATCAGGGCGATGGCTTCCCTTGCTTCGATGCGGGGTTTGTCCAGGTAAGCGGGACGGCCTTTGCCCAGATACCGGTCAAAGGCCTCGTTGATGGATGAGACAAACCCTTTTTGCACCATCAGCCTTGCAATATGCGGCCTCCCGATCTGGGCGTTTATCTCGGATGCCGCAATCACTTCCTCCAGGGACATATCCAGCCCCATATTATTCAACCGCGTGATAATCTCCGGATTTCTGCTTTTTCGGGCGGCTTGCTGGCTTTGCAGGGCGAGATTAAGATGAGGATGTTCCACATCAAATCCATACCCCAAAATATGAAAACTCCCGGCAATATTTGAAAAATCCGTGGATCCGGCGCTGATTTCAACACCGGTCAGAAATTGAACCCAACCCAGAACATCTCGGTTTTTCAGGATTTTTTTGGAACCTTCAATGGCGTCGTGATCGGTCAGGGCAAAGGCTTTTAAGCCGACTTTCCCGGCAAGCCGCGCAAGGTCAAGGGGGTCAAAGGATCCATCGGACGCGGTGGAATGAATATGTAGATCAATAAGATTTCCGGATTTAAATTCCAAGCGCCTTCTCTAACAATTCTTCCTTGGTTTTGCATTCAATGCACTGGGTGGTGACAGGCCGGGCCTGCAAGCGTTTAATGGATATCTCTTCGCCGCAGGTTTCACAAATGCCGAAAGTGCCGTTTTCGATGCGGTCCAGGGCATTCCGGATTTTTTTAATAAGTTTATACTCCCGGTCGCGTATCCGGAGTTCAAAATTGCGGTCCGCTTCATAGGTGGCGCGATCGGCAGGGTCGGGAAAATTCCCTTTTGGGGTATTCATATCAGACACTGTCGTATCGGCCTGATTCAGTAAATCCTCCATGAGCTTGTTCAACAAGTCCTTAAAATATTCCAGATCCTTTTTTTTCATATCCGGTACCCCCTTGCGTCATCAGGCATAAAATAAATCAACCTTTTCGCTTTGTCGTCTCTCTATCTCGCTGTCCTTCTTTTATAGAGAAGGAAGGACTATCACATCTTTTTTCAAATGCAAAGCAAAAATTACTATCCTTCTATAAATTAAAAGGGTTTGGCGAAAAGTCAAGGCCGGTTAATCGTTTCCGTTGTCTAAATTAAATAACTTTCTGGCAAAATTCAGATAAACGGATTTATTGCGGTGGGAACCGGGATTTTTCAGAAAAAGGGTGGGATCGTGAAGAAATTTTTTAACCATCGCGTCGGTCATTTTTACAATGGCCTGACGGTCATCAGCCGACAAATGGTCCAGCGCATGCAGGGTTTTGGCGACTTCCATTTCCGCGATGGCGGTCAATTTTTTTCTTAAACCGATAATGGTGGGCACCACATCCAGATTTTCCAGCCATTCCATAAATTTGATGACCGATTCATCCACAATGCGTTCCGCCTTGACGGATTCCGCCTGCCGGGTTTCGATATTTTCATGGATAACGCCCTGGAGATCGTCAATATCATACACATAGGCATTGGCAATCTTGTTGATGGCCGGGTCGATGTCCCTGGGGACGGCGATATCGATAAAAAACAGGGGCCGGTTTTTTCGCTGGCGCATGATGGGCTGGACTTGGCTGACGGTGATAACGAAATCCAGGGATCCGGTGGAGCTGATGATGATATCGGCGATTTTTAATTTTTCAGGAATTTCTTCCAGACGGATGGCCTGGCCATGAAACCGCTCCGCCAAGGCCACAGCAGAAGCAAAGGTCCGGTTGGCCACCAGCAGATTTCCGGCCGCCGTGTTGCGGGTGAGGTGCTCCACCGCCAGTTCCGCCATTTCTCCGGCCCCCACCAGCAGCACGGTTTTGCCGTCTAAAGAATCAAAAATCTTTTTGGCCAGCTCCACGGCCGCATAGCTGATGGAAACCGCATGACCGCCAATGCCGGTTTCGCTGCGGACCCGCTTGGCCGTTGAAAACGCCTTGTGCATCAGGCGGTTGATGACCACACCAGTGGATTTTGCGTTCACCGATGCCTTGAACGCCTCCTTGACCTGGCCCAGAATCTGGGGCTCGCCGATCATCATGGAATCCAGACTGGCGGAAACCCTGAAAATATGCCGAACCGCCGCATCCCCGTGATAAACATAAGCCATGGTTTTTAAAATATCCGGAGAAATGCCTCTTGTTTCCTCCAGATAGGAAAATACCTTTAGAACGGCGCGAGATGGCTCCTTTGCAATAAAAAGCACTTCCACCCGGTTGCAGGTGGAGATGATCATGACCTCATCAATGTCAGGTGAATTTCGTAAAATCGCCACCGCATTGGCGGTTTCATCTGGACAAAAGGCCAGTTTTTCGCGCATTTCCACCGGGGCTGTTTTATGATTAATGCCGATCAGGACAATATGGGGCGGATCCGGATTCCTGTCTGGAATATCCGGGAGCATCAGGGGGTCGTCGCCATTACCATCGGGTAAATTCGTCATGGTGACCCTCCATCAGCAAATTGACGCCCAGAAACGTGAACAACAAGGCCGCAAACCCGATGATGGACATGATGGCGGCCCGGCGGCCTCGCCACCCGGCCACCAGCCGCTCATGCAAAAGGGCCGCATAGATCAGCCAGGTGATGACAGACCAGATTTCCTTGTTGTTCCAGCTCCAGAAACGCCCCCAGACAAGCTGGGCATAGATAAACCCCGTGATGAGCCCGATGGTGAGCAGGGTGAAGCCAGCGGCGATAAATACGTAGCCGGTCCGGTCCAGAAACTCCAGGGACGGGAGGCGTTTTAAGAAAAACCGGTTGGACTTGGTTTTGACCGCATGTTCCTGAATCAGATATAAAATGCCCGTACCGCAGGCAAGTGCCATGGACGCTTCGGCAATAAAAATAATCACGATATGGACCACCAGCCACAGGCTTTTAAAAATCTGGCTGGGCTGGGCGGTAGCTTCCGGAATAAAAAACGCGGCGATCATGATCACCAGCGCCAGGGGAGCGGCAAAAAGACCCAGCATATTCAACCGGAACCGGTATTTCACCAGCAGATAAACCCCGGCCAGACACCAGGCGGCAAAACACAGGGTGTGGTGGAGATTGTGGGCCGGAATGGTCCCGAGACGAACCGCTTCATACCCGACCCATGCGGTATGGGCCACAAACCCCGCCATAAGCAAACGATAGGATATTTGGTGAAAAATTTCCTTCTGCGCGAACAGAAAAATCGCATACCCGGCGGAGCTGAAAAGATAAAACAAAATAATGATAAAATGAAGGGAGGCCACCGCCAGCTCCTTATCAATCTATTATAACGATAAATTCAAAAGCGTATCGTAATCGTAACCGTTTCCCAGAACATCAAGCAGCAGCCGGTTGATCTCTTTTTTTTGGTCATTCTTGATCATTTCCAGCATATTCCCATGAATCAGGCGTTCAAATAACGGTTTATGCGCTTCCGGCGCATGGGCGGTCTGCAATAATCGGGTTCGGATGGCGCCCATGAGCGCAAGAAACCGTGCATACTCATCCCCAAAATTTTTTTCAAGGTCTTTTCGCAGCTTTTTGGCGAACGCCGGGCTTTTCCCGGAGGTGGAAACCGCGATAACCAGATCGCCACGCCGGATGATGGACGGCAGAATAAAATTACAGATGTCCGGGACGTCGGCGATATTGCAGAGCATATTCCGCGCTTCCGCGTCCGCGTTGATGCGACGGTTCAGGGCCTCGTTATTGGTGGCGCCGATCACCAGAAATTTGCCGTCCAGATCAGCGGTTTCATAGGGCCGGCAAACAAGGGTCACCGTGGACGATTTTTCAAGATCCCGCAATGGCTGGGTAAATTCAAGGCTCACCACGGTTACGATGGCGCCGCATGCCGCAAGGGTTCTGGCTTTGCGCGAGGCGACGGCCCCGCCGCCCACCACCAGGCAATGCCTGTTTTGAATATCAAGGTTTACTGGATAAAAACTCATGATCCGCTGGTTATTCCCGTTTTTTTTGGTTTTCCGCCTCGGGCGGAGGGTTTTTCGAATTTTTTAATCAGCCATTTCAAAATCTTACCTTCATTTTTAAAATCTATGTGCGGCTGCAGCAGATCAAGGGACGATTCCGCCCGCGCCATGCTTCGATGGCCCCCGGCGGATCCGAATTTCCCGAATTCATTAGAGATCAACAAACCTGCGTTTCTGCCGGACCCGTCATTCCGCACCACAATAACAAGCTTGCCGTCACAGATTCCGGAAACCACACTCCAGGAAACCAGATTAAACCGCATGAAAAAATCCGCAAGAAGAACACAAATATCCGGATTTTTAACAGGCCCAAGATAAACAAAAATTTTGTTCTTTTTCAGCACATATTCATTGATGGCTTTTTTAAAATCATTTAAAAAATCCAGGCGAAAATCCACCTGCTCGATTTTTCGCGCCAGATGAATATTGGCATGCTTAAACAGAAACTGAAAGGCCCGCATGTCTTCACTGACGGCTTTTCTTTCAAAATCAGCGGTATCGGTTTTTATGGCGTAAAACAGCCCCGTGGCGAGCTTGGCTGACGGCTTTATTTTTGCCGCCCGCAGGTATTCCGTCATCATGCTGGCGGTGGCCCCGTATTCCGGCCGGACATCGCTGTAAGGCGCGCTGATATGCTCATCCGGGTGATGGTCGATGATGGCCGTATAATCGATGGCGGGAAAAAGTTCGCTGTGGCCTGGCTGGGAATCAATGATAATGAATTTTTTATACTGGCCGGTATCTACTTTGGAAATATGCATCAGGGGAACATTGAGAAGGCGGACCATGGCCATATTGTCCGGCCGGGTGATGACATTGATATTGGATATAGTGATGCTGGCCACTCTTCGCCACAAAAGGCGCTTGACCGCCATGGCGCTGGCAATGGCGTCCGGATCGGCATTGATGACAATCAGCACATTGTCCGAACCGGCAAACTGTTCATAAAACCGGTTTAATCTCTCAGTGTTCGTTGTCGCCACGGTCAACCGGCCTTTGGATTTGCAGGAAAAAAAGGGACGCTCCATTCATAATGGGAGTGTATCATATTGTTTGTTGGTTTATGCTGTCAATAAAAAACAACCCCTTAGAAAAAATAAAACCAATAAATATCAGAATATTATATAATTACGCCGGGCGGGCACGAAAAACATAACCCGTCCGAATTTCCGCTCATCCTCATAAAGCACAAAAAAGGCGTATGCAACGAGCATTCCTCTGCATACGCCTTTTTATGGTTAAAGATGAAAGATGCTTCCCATCAACCGCCGAAAGACGCCTCCGGCATATCCACCACCGCCTTGCAGCCCAATTCAATGGATTTTATTTTGCCGGTTGTCACCGGCAGGATGGTCTGAATAAAATACCGGGCCGTCTGCACCTGCCCTTCATAAAACGCGGCATTTTTGTTCTTGTTGATGAGATCAAGACGTGCGTTGCCGGTCAGGTCGCCAACCAGGGCCGCCAGTTTCGGAGCCGCCACATTGGCCCGCCACAGCAGCATCCAGCCCATGATCACGTCTCCCATCACGTCCAGAAATGTGGACGCATGGGCGAACGCCACCTTGAAATCGAGAGACATGGCGGTCTGTCCCAGATGCATGGCCACCCCGCCCAGACGGTTCACCGATGCCTCCAGCACTTCCGCAAGCTCCGCGTTTCCGGGAATCTGTTTTCCGGCGGCAATGACCTTCTGGATTTCGCCCAGAAATTCCATGAATACCGCGCCCTTTTTCATGCCCATTTTTCGGGCGAGCAAGTCCATGGCCTGAATGCCGTTTGTGCCTTCATAAATGGAATTAATTTTGGAATCCCGCATGAGCCGCTCAACCGGATAATCCCGGGTATAACCGTAGCCGCCGTAAACCTGCATGGCCAGAACCGTGCATTCAAACCCCCGGTCCGTGCAGTAGGATTTAATAATGGGGGTCAGAAGCCCGATAAAATCATCAACCTTGGTTTTTTCCGCCTCGTTATCCGTGCACGCCATTTTGTCAAAAAGGGAGGCGATATAATACACGAAACTGCGCATGCCTTCGGTGTGGGCCTTCATCCAGAGAAGCATCCGGCGCACATCCGGATGCCGGATAATGGAAACGGACGGCGCGTCCTTGGCGAGCATGTCCGCCAAATCCCGGCCCTGGATTCTTTCTTTTGCATAATTCACGGCATAAAGATAGGCGCAGGACGCGTTGAACAGACCCAGTGCCCCCACTCCCAGACGGGCTTCGTTCATCATGTGAAACATGACCTTCATGCCCTTGTTTTCCTCGCCCAGCAGTACACCCCGGCAATTGCCCTTGCCGCCGAACGTGAGCTGGCAGGTGGGGCTGGCGTGGAGGCCCAGTTTTTCCTCAATGCCCGTGCATACCACATCGTTGGTCTCGCCCATGGTGCCGTCGTCATTGACCCAGATCTTGGGCACGATGAAAAGCGAAATACCCCTGGTGCCGGCGGGTGCGCCTTCGATGCGGGCCAGCACCGGATGAATAATGTTTTCCGTGAGGTTGTGTTCCCCGCAGGTGATGAAAATCTTGTTGCCGGAAATGGTATAGGTGCCGTCGGCGTTTTTTTTCGCCGTGGTGGTTAGTGCCCCCACATCGGATCCGGCTTCCGGCTCAGTCAGCACCATGGTGCCGGTCCATTGGCCGGAATACATTTTGCCCAAATACAGATCCTTCTGCTTTTCCGTGCCGAAAATTTCAATCATCTTGGCCGCGCCGTGGGTGGCGAACCCGAAAGCGCCAAAGGAGAAATCCGCGCCCACGATATATTCCGCCGCCACCTGATTGATGATGTGGGGCAGACCCTGGCCGCCGATTTCCGGGTCTTCGGTCATGGCGATCCACTCGCCTTCCCGGAGCAGTTGATAGGGCCGGTGAAAGCATTCCGGCACAGTCACCTGGTTGTTTTCAAATTTCAGACCGATCCGGTCCCCTTCCTCGTTCACCGGCAGAATTTCCTTGACCGCGAAATTCCGGGCCTCGGTGATGATCATGTCAAACATCTTGCGGTTCATGCTCTTGTACCGAGGATGCTTTGTCAGCGCCTCTGTGTCTAACTGTTCATACAGGACAAAATCAACATCTCTGCGATCTGCAATCTGCTGGGCCATGGCGTATTCCTTTCGTTTGTTAAGATATTTGTTTTATACAGATTTTTCAGCTTGATGCATTTTCAGGAAAAATAGTTGACCACACCCTGGGCAAAAAAACAAGCGGGTCGTACAAAAAATTGAATAAACCTCATTTTGTGAACCCTGTTTTTTTATAAACACTTCAATTTAAAATATTTCTTTGAAAAACAGATGGATAGACATTAGACCCCTATGGATGAATGTAAAAGCGCCCCTGCAAAAACATGGATGGTTTTATCCGCCGCTTCCGCCCAACTGAACTTTTGGGCCTGAACCAGGCTCTTTAAGCACATTTCCGCATACAGAGCGTCCGAGGTAAAAATTTGATAAATAGCATCCGCCAGGCAACGGGGATCCATGGGGTCGCAAGTCAGCGCCGCATCACCGGCAACTTCCGGCAGACTCGCGGTGTTTGCGCAGACCACAGGACAGCCGCAGGCCATGGCCTCCAGCACCGGCAGTCCAAAACCTTCATAAAAGCTGGGATAAACAAATACCCTCGCCCCGGAATACAGGGCCGCCAGTTCCTGATCCGCCATATAGCCTGTAAATAGTATCCGTTTCTTAATATCTGATAAGGACTGTTTCAACCCCTTCATGCTGCCCCAGCCAGACCAGCCCGCGCAAACCAGCACAACGGATTCGGGCAGATGCGCCATGGCTTGCGCAATTGCTTTTATATTCTTTCTGGGATCGGATGTTCCCACAAAAAGGATGTACTTTTCCGGCAGCTTCAGTTTCAACTTCAGGGCCTTGACTTCCGTTTCCGGCCGCTTGAAAAAAAGGGTTTTATCAAACCCCAAGGCTATGGGATGGGTGCTGGCGGTGATGGCGGGATAAATCTTCCGGATTTCTGTTTCCGTGAACCGGGAAGGCGTGATCACCGCGTCTGTATACCGCAAGGATTGTTCAAAATACTTTCGAAAAAACAGGACGCGATCCTTTGGATGGAAATCCGGCAATGCTTTGAGTGAAATATCATGCACCGTGAATATGATTTTCACATGCTTTTCGGCTTTAAACGGAAAAAAACCAGCCTCGTGGTAAATATCAAACCCTTTTGAAAGCTTAAAAAAAGCCTGTTCCCTTTTTTTGTGGATGAAAATTCTTGCCAGATAGGGAAAAAAATACGGGAGCCGCCATGCCAGATTAACGGCAAACGTCCAGAAACCCTTATCTTCGGGCGGGTTTGGCAGCACATCCGAAAGGGATGTTCCGTCAAAATATTTTATTTCAAATTCAGGGTGTTGAAGGCGGATTTCAGTATAAAGGGCTTTAATATATCTTCCGATGCCCGTGGGTATATTAAGCAGCGGCGTTGCGTTCACAATGATTTTCATCATTCGTCAGGCGCCTTAGGACCATGTCACCTGAGGAACATTCCGGGTCGGCAGGCGATGGTATTTGTATTTGGGCCGTCCAACCATGGCCCCGCCATAGGTAACATGGCCTTTCGGCAAGGCCATGGCCTCCTTCAGGGGTGGCCAGAGCATGGCCGCTGTCCCGAAATACCCGGCCCAGCAGGTGCCCAGCCCCAGGGACGGGGCAGCCAGTTCAAGGTAGGCCAAGGCAATGGTGCAGGCGGACTGGGCTGTGGCGTCCGCGGCAAGTCCGTGGGCCAGAATGAGATGGGGCGCGTCCCGGCACACCACATCCAGGCCAAAATCCCAGGCGCCCACCACCAGATCCAGATGCATTTTCGCGGCCATGGCCGGCTGCTCCTGCATCATGGCCCGCATCCAGTCCACCACCAAACCCGTAAGCTGGTGCAATTTTACCGAATCATAGATGACATGCCAGTGAACCGGCTGGGTATTGTGTCCCGAAGGGGAGTAGGATGCAATTTCAATAAGCCGGGACAGGGTTTCCTTTTCCACCGGTTCTTTTTTATAGGTCCGGATGGAGCGGCGGCAGCGCAGGAAATGTTCCGCCTGATCAGGAGCCAGAAGCCAGTCTTTACGGACCGGCGGGCATTGTTCCGGGGTCATATTTTTGTGGGACAACGCGCCTGTCGGACAAACGGCCACGCAATGGCCGCAATGAATGCAAATTTCGTCTGCTCCCGGCACCGGGACCGGCACGCTTTCGCCATCCTTTAACGCAATAATCTTGACCGGGCATTCCGCAACGCAAATGCCGTCGCGGTTGCATTTTTCCGGATTCACTTCAAACAGACGCATGGCTTGCCCCCTTGGTAATGTTCATGATAACGTATTCTTCGTGCGCTTCGTGGTGATTTTTCCCTTTTTAAAGCGAATCAAAAAAACAGGCGAAACGATGATCAATAATACTAAAAACAATAAAATTCAAATTCTTGTAGATGCAATTACGCATCTCATGGACTGCGGCATCACTCTGGACACCGCTGCCGTGCATTATATTGATTCCACGTTTTCCCACCCCGGCGTGGAAGATTTCCGTCAAATCCTGGCGGACGCTGACAACTGCGAAACCGATACCCTGTATGAGCTGATATTCTTTCCAGATCTCCGGATGCAGGAACAACTGGAACCGGTTTTGGCTGCTCACGTTTTTGATGGCAAGGATGTTGAAAACGTCATTGGTTTCATCCAGCAGAAAAAAATCCAGACGCGCATCCGGTTTTCTGACAATCGGTGGGAATTATCCGTTCAGATACCGGAAGCGGCCATCCGGCACATGATCCAGCGGCTGAATGTCGAAAATTTGATTGATGCCCGAATAATCAAAGCCCTTCACGAATCGGCGCTTGAAGCATCGGATGCTTCCTGGATACGGGTGAGGCTAAGAAATTGCCGGGTCCAGTTTTTCGATTCGTTTGTTCATATACTGTGCCGGTGCATTGAGATCATGGCGCCGGCATCCGATTATTTCAGGCCGGCATTCGCCTTGTTACTGGATTTTCTGGAGACGGCGGATCCCTCAAAAGATATTTATGCAGGGCTGATGCAGAAAAAACAAATACTTATGCACATGATTGTTCAGGCGGACAAAAATGAACAACTTCTTGGAAAAATAAGCGCCGAAGCCCTGATGCTTAGCGGTCTCCGGATTCCCGCCATCCATGTGGGAGAAACCCGGAAAAAAATCGCCCTGATTGATCATCTCTGTCTGTCGCTCTACGGCAACACCGAGTTCAGGCAATACTAAGGATTCCACACTTTTTTCGCCGCATCCAGGGCCGCGGTTTTTGCCTTGGCGTCTTTAGCCAGTTCCGCGGCTTTATTAAATGCATCATAGGCTTTATTGGATTCACCGCTCAGTTGATAGGCCTTGCCGAGATCCATATAAATCGGCCCCTCTTTCGGCGCTTTCTCAACAGCGGATTCCAGCGCTTCCAGCGCTTCCGCATGTCTTCCCAGGGCCATATACACCAGGCCCAGCCCGTGAAACGCCATGGGAAATTTGGGCGCAATGTCGATGGCCTCCTGATAATTTTTAAGGGCCTTGTCATATTCCCCCGTCTTGTAATAGACAAAACCCAGATTGGTCAGGGGATAATGGGGCGTCCCGTACAGAAGGTCTTCTTTAACGATATCAAAACATTCAATGGCCGCCTCCCAGTCTTCCATTTCCATATAGGCGGAGCCCAGGTTGTTCCGGGCGGGCGAATATTTCGGGTCCAGCTTTAACGCCTTTTTGAAATGCGTCACCGCATTCTCCAGGCTGCTCTTGGCCATATAGGCCAGGCCCAGATCATTTTGCAGATAGGGGTCATTGGCATAAATGCTTTCCGCCTTTAAAAATTCCCGCAAGGCCATGGTGTGGGAACCCTGTCCCATATAGGCCTCTCCCAGATTCCGGATGGCTTCAGCCTGCTGTTTTTTTAAATTTTTTTGACCGGAAGCGCAGGCCGTCAGGAAAACCAGCGCCATTAAAAGCAAAAAACCAATTTTCACAGATTTTTTCATGATGATTCTCCCTTTAATAATGACGGCTGATCCGGGCCGCCTGGACACCATTCCGAGCCAGGAACGCCAGCAGATTTTCATTTAAGATCCGATCGGTCAACAGCAATCCCCGCTGCCCGCGACCAGTGGCAAGAGATATGAACCGTCCGGGAAACTGAATGCTTGTGTTACGGGACTTGTCTCTTTCCGCAGCCCAGAACACCGGGTTTTCCTGCTGCTGCGCCGGCATTTGAGAGAGAAGCGCGCTCACGATGGATGCGGCGTCCTGCCGGGGCTTGACCTGCAATACCTGAAAACCTGTGGACTGGATGGCGTTAATGGCATCTCCCTGAAGATCGCCGAAATCCACCAGCACCTCACGGCCCGGCCCGGCGGACAGGAGATTGGCGTATGCTTTCATCTGAAACCCGGCATAGGGAAATGAAACTTCAACTTTTTCCTGATACCGGAGCCCAAGGGCCGTCACAAAATCCTTTACAAATCCGGATGGATGTACCGCGTCAAAGGAGAAATCAAGCACCGGCAAAGGCGCGGCCATCTCCCCCCCCATGCCTGATACCGGCCCGAAAAAGCTTTCACTGTCGATCCATTCGCTGACAACTATCTGTTTTTCCTGAAGGTACATCTTAATAGCATCCGGCATCCGCTGGCTGTTCCCATCAATCAGCGTCACGCAGGTTTTTCCGCTGGCGCCGATGGCCTCAAAAATATAATCTCCCCGCACCGACACGGTCACCCCGTTGTCATTGAAGGTGATCTGATTTTCACATCCCACGGGATCAACCGCCCGGCAGATGGCCGACAGCAGTTCTCGCACCGGCGCATCATAGGACAAGGTGACGATACTGGCGTTTTTCCAGAACGCGGTGATCACTTTCTGATCCTGGGCCGACAGTGCCTTTTGTTTTGCAAAAAGCAGCCGGAATCCGGACGGAAACTCCATCACCGGGGTTGCCGAAAGATCCACGCGCAAATCGCTGCTTCCCTGCCTGGGGAAAAAATATTCTCCCGTATCCAGCAAGCCGGCATTAAAAATACCCGCCGCTTTTTTAAATATGGACGGCAGGGGCTGAGGGACTTCCAGCCTGGGCCTGACTGCTTTTTGCGCTTTGGGTTTTTTTGTCGTAATTTTTTTCTTTTCCGGCGCGGCGGTCGTGACAGCCTCAGCCGCCAAAGGTTTGGGCAGCGGCATTTTGACAACCACAGGCTTGGGAACAGACGGTCTGGCTTCCGCCGCTGTCGGCTCCGATCCCACCGTCGATGAGGCTGTCAGGAGCGGATTTCCTATTTTCAGCCGAGCTTCCTTAGGCGACCGCACGGGGTGAAATTCCATGACGGGTTCCTTAATAAGCGCCGGCTTTCGGGTTTCAGCCGGTGTTTCTTCCCTCGCCATCATGCTTCCGGACTGGTCAAATAATCCTGGATACCAGGGTGCGTCCATGGTTTTCCGGGTCGGCAGTTGAACGGTTTGATCAGGCCGGATTTTGTTCAAATCCTTAATTTGTGGATTTAAATATTTAAAAATTTCCAGTGCTTCTTTGTATGACCGGGCGCCGCGACAGCCGAGAATTCGGGAAACAATCGAAGATACGCTGTCTCCCTTTAGCACCACATAATTCATGGAATTCTGCTGGAGTTTTGCGGGAATATTGGTGATGGTAATCAGGGGAATGGTGACGGTGCCGAGGTTCTGGCCTTCCAGCGTGCCCGGTTCGATGATCTTCAGGGGGATCATAATCCGCTGACCGGGATAGATCAGGTCAATGTCTTTGACATTCGGGTTTAACCGTTGAAAAATCTGGAGAAACATGGGGAAATCAGTGTATGCGATTTCGCCTTTTTGTTTAAAAAGCCGGATGACGAAATCGTTTTTTTGGACCACCACGGAATCACACAACACCTCCCGGCCCTGGTCTTTACATATAATGAACTGTTTTTTAAGGAATTCTCCCCAGGCCGGTCCTGCGGTGACCATGAACACAATCACCATGCCGGTCAGGCTCAGCTTCAGACTGGCTGCAAGAACGGCTCTGAATTTCATCCGGTTTAAACCTTTTGTAATTTCAGTAAACTGGCTATCTCCTCGGATATCCGGTGAACAAAATACGAAAGATTTTCACCGGTCAAAGGTTTTCCCGGTTCCGGCACATGTTCAATATCGGACGGGCAGATGAGACGGGGCGTGTTAACCAGTCCTGTGTCGGGGGTCACTTCATATTCCGGCGGAAAATCATTGTCAAAATACAAGGTCTGAAATCCGGAAAATTTCAAGGCATGGGCCGTGGAATCGAGAATAGCGGTTTCATGATCTCCCACCAGCCTTTTTTTCCTGGCCTGAACCAGACCGGCCAGGCATTCGCCGCCGTGGGTGCAGGCCACATGCCCGTTGCGGTTGGCGGAGAGCTGGCAGTCCATGATATCCTGCTCCGCCACTTCCATCACAAACACATTTTGCCGGCCGGATTTCTGATTATAGGCATCCACCAGATGAATCACCCTGGGCATGGACACCGGATTGCCGATCATGGCGGCCTGGGCCACGCTGGGCCGCACGGTCACCGCTTCGAACCGGCGTTTGGCGGGATCGGGTTCCAGATAGTACTTATACACCGGGTTGGCGTGGCTGGACTGGACCCCGATAATTTTGGGCAGCGCATCGATGATGCCGGTTTCATAAAATTTCAAAAACCCGCTGATGACGGCGGTGATATTTCCGGCATTGCCGATGGGCACCACCACCACCTTGTCTTTCATGTCATATTCAAAGGCCTGGGCGATTTCAAAAGAATAGGATTCCTGGCCCAGAATCCGCCACGCGTTCTTGGAATTGAGTAACGCCACATGATAATTTTCCGACAGATTTTCCACAATTTTCATGCAGTCGTCAAACACGCCGGGGATTTCAAATACCGCTGCCCCGCTGCCCAAAGGCTGGGCCAGTTGCTGGGGGGTCACTTTCCGGTGAGGCAAAAGAACCGCGGATTTGACTTTTTTATCCAGATAGGACGCATACAGGGCCGCTGCCGCCGACGTGTCGCCCGTGGATGCGCAAACCGCCAGAACATCGGAGATATGTCCCTGCTGGATTAAATATTGAATATAGCTCAGCGCGGATGCCATGCCCCGGTCCTTGAAGGACGCGCTGGGGTTCTGGCCGTCATTTTTAAAATAAAACCGCATGTCCGCCATTTCCTGCATCCGGGCGTTGGCCGCCACCACCGGGGTATGGCCTTCCCCCAAATACACCACGGATGAAAGCGGCATGACCGGGCCGATAAACTCGTGAAACAGGTAAATCCCTTTTAATGCCGGGATATTGAGCATTTTCCGGTAATCAAAAACCTGCCGCCAGAGCGTGCCGGGAATTTTTTTGAGCCGGTCAAAGTCCGGGTCTTGCAGTAACAGCACCTGGCCGCAAGACGGGCAGGTATAGAGCAGTTTTTCGATACCGAATTCCTCCCCGCACCCCAGACACCGGTAAATCAGCGCGCCGGAGGGTTCCGGGATCAGGTAAGGTTTTATATGCTCTGGAAAATCGGATGGTTTCATGAAAGGTTACCTCTTTAATTCTGGATTCTGTCTTCTGAATTCCGGATACCGGATCAGGCCTTTTTCAAACATCACAAGCGGATGACTTCCCGGCCCCCCATATAGGGTCGCAAGGCTTCGGGGATTACCACAGAGCCGTCCGCCTGCTGATAATTTTCCAGGATCGCGGCCAAAGTCCGGCCCACGGCCAAGCCGGAGCCGTTTAACGTATGGACCGGCTCGGTGCCTTTTTTATCCTTGCGCTTAAACCGGATGCCGGCGCGCCGGGCCTGAAATCCTTCAAAATTGCTGCACGAGGAGATTTCCCGGTATTTGTCCTGAGCCGGCATCCATACTTCAATATCATAGGTTTTGGCTGCGGAAAACCCCATATCGCCGGTACACAAGGTAATCACCCGGTAGGGCAATCCCAGCCGCTGGAGTACGGTTTCCGCGTTTTGAAGCAATAATTCCAGCTCGTTATATGATGTTTCCGGGGTGGTGAATTTCACCATCTCCACCTTGTTGAACTGGTGCTGACGGATGAGTCCACGGGTGTCCTTGCCATAAGACCCGGCTTCCGACCGGAAACACGGGGTGCAGGCGGTGAAATAAATGGGCAACTGGGCCTCATCTAAAATTTCATCCTGATAAATATTGGTCACCGGCACTTCGGCGGTGGGGATCAAAAAATAGTCCCAGTTTTCCAGCTTGAACAAATCCTCCTGGAATTTGGGGAGCTGGCCCGTGCCGGTCATGGTTTTGCGGTTCACGATAAACGGCGGCAGAACTTCGGTATACCCGTGCTCGGTGGTGTGGAGTTCCAGCATGAAATTGATGAGTGCCCGCTCAAGCCTGGCCCCGGCCCCGAAAAGCAGGGGAAACCGGGCTCCCGTGATTTTGGACGCCCGTTCAAAATCCAGGATTTTCAGGTCTTCACCGATGGTCCAGTGTGCCTTGGGGGGAAACTCAAACACCCGAGGCGTTCCGACTATTCTGTTGACGGGATTGTCTTCTTCATTTTTTCCCACCGGCACTGAGGCATGGGGAATATTGGGCAGCCGGATCAGAATTTCCTGAATCGTTTCCTCGGTTTCCGTAAGCAGTTTTTCGATGGTTTTAATGCGCCCGGAAACTTCCCGCATCTGCAAAACCCGGTCCCCGGCGTCTTCCCCCTTTTTTTTCATTGCCGCGATTTCATCGGAAACCACATTCCGCTGGTGCCGCAACTCCTCAATTTCGGCCAGCATCTCCCGGCGGCGGGCCTCCGCTCCTTGAAACGCCTCCAGATCCGCCGAGTCCCGCCTGTTTTTCAAGGCGTTGTAAACTTCTGATAAATTTTGTCTTACATACTTGATTTCCAGCATAGCGTACCTATTATGAGTATGAATTTATATTCATTTTTATCTTTAATAAATATAAAAAATTATCATGCGGCAACCAATACGTCAATGATTATTGCAATTTGTATCATTATCAGGTATGGTAAAAATGATACAATAAAATGATATTGCAGCATCATGCATGATATAAAAACCATGGAAAACTGGAGCCGGGCATGGAAAATGTAAAAACAAAAAAACAGGAAGTCAGAAGCCAGGTGGAAGAAAAGCTGGACGCGATTCCCAAAAAAGAAATCATGGCCAAATACGAATCCATCGAGGAGCAGTTGTTTGATTTCGCCAATTTCCGGGAAGCCGAAGTCATGCTTCTGTATATCAATCATCCCCATGAAATGGATACCCGGAATATATTAAAGCGGTGCAGCGAAGCCACCAAGAATATTGTGCTTCCCCTTTTCCGCCCTGAAACCAACGGCACCAAGCTGTATAAAGTCGCCAATATCGATACGGATCTCAAGCCCGGACCCTTTAATATTCTTGAACCCGACCCGGACCGGTGCAAACCCGTTCCCATTGATGATATTGATATCGCCATCATTCCGGGAATCGCCTTTGATGAAAAGGGCGGGCGACTGGGCATCGGCTCCGGCCGGTACGACCGCATCATGTCCAGACTGCCCATTACCGCCCGAAGGGTTTCCTGCGCCCTTGAAGACCAGATGACCCAGCAGGTTCCCATGGAATCCCATGACAAGTATGTGGACATCATCATTACGGATAAACGGATTATTTATAAGATTTAAAAGGGACCATGAAACCTGTTGTAGCCATTGTCGGCCGCCCCAATGCCGGCAAATCCACCTTATTTAACCGGATCACCAAAACAAAAGACGCGCTGGTGGATGATTTTCCGGGCGTGACCCGGGACCGCCATTACGGATTCGCCGTCTGGAATGAAATTGAATTTTTCATCGTCGATACCGGCGGTTTTTCAAGCCGGGAGGATGATGAATTCACCACTCTCAGCCGGGAACAGGTCCATCGGGCGATCGAAGACGCAGACGCGGTGATCCTGCTGCTGGATGGCAAACACGGCATTTCTCCCTTTGACAATGAGCTGATTCAGATTCTCCGCACGGTGTCCCGCCCGGTTTTTTATGCGATCAATAAAATTGACGGGTATGAGCGGGAAGAACGGTTAAGTGAATTTTATCAACTGGGGATAGATACCTTTTACCCGTTGTCCGCGGAACATGGATACGGGGTGCCTGATTTCTTAGACGCACTGACAGCCGCAATGCCTGCAACGGCGCCTGAAGAAGAATCGGACGTAATTAAAATCGCCATCATCGGCCGGCCCAACGCAGGCAAATCTTCCCTCGTCAACCGGATCTTAGGAGAAAACCGGGTTATCGTTTCCGACATTCCCGGCACCACCCGGGATTCCATTGACACCGCCTTTACCGTAAACGGCCGGGACTATCTGCTCATTGACACTGCGGGCATTCGCCGCAAAAAACAAGTGTCTGATAAAATAGAGAAAATATCCATCATCAAGGCTCTGCAAAGTATTGAGCGGTGCGATATCGCCCTGATTGTTTTAGACGCCCAGGACGGCGTGACGGATCAGGATGTGAAAATCGCGGGCTACGCCTTTGAGCGCGGGTGCGGGTGCATTTTTGTGCTGAACAAATGGGATATTGTGGAAAAAGATGCCCGGACATTCAAAAAATTTGTTGAAACACTGCGCATGGAAGCCAAATTCCTGGGTTTTGCGCCGGTGATGGCGGTTTCCGCCCTGACCGGCCACCGGGTGTCCAAAATTTTTGAATTGGTAAACACCGTATACGACCAATACGCCACCCGGATCACCACCGGGCCCCTTAATAAAATTTTGGAGCAGGCTGTCGCCCGCACCGAACCGCCCTTGTATAAAGGACGGCGGCTGAAATTGTTTTATATCACCCAGACATCGGCAAAGCCGCCCACATTTCAATGCTTCGCCAATTTTCCGGACGGGATTCACTTTTCCTATCAGCGGTTTCTCATCAATCAGATTCGCACTGAAACCGGCCTTGACCAGACCCCCCTCCGGCTGTTTTTCAAGCGGCGCAACGAACCCGAAGACCGGCCCCGGCCCCCCGCAAAAAAGCCCATTTCCAAGGGCCGCAAAAAATCACATTGATCCTCATGATTTGGGAGAAACATAGCCATAAGCCTTGACGACACCCGGACAGGGGATATCTTTGAACATCAGGGGAAAGAAACGGCGGACCGTGAACGGCCTCTCGCGGATCGGATGCGCCCCCAGCGCCTCGCCCAGTTTATCGGCCAGGAAAAGGCGGTGGGGTCGGGTTCTTTGATCGCATCCGCCATGGAAAACGATAAACTTTTTTCCATGATCCTCTGGGGCCCCCCAGGGTGCGGAAAAACCACCCTGGCCCGGATTATCGCTGACCAGACCCGGTGTTATTTCGCCCATTTTTCCGCAGTGCTCTCCGGCGTGAAAGACATCCGCAACGTCATCGACGTGGCAAAGGAAAAGCGGAATTTCCAGAATCTTCGCACTGTTTTATTTGTGGATGAAATTCACCGGTTTAACAAATCCCAACAAGATGCGTTTCTCCACCATGTGGAATCCGGCCTCATCACCCTCATCGGCGCCACCACGGAAAACCCCTCTTTTGAAGTCATCCCGGCGCTCTTGTCCCGCTGTCAGGTGATTACCCTCTCCGCCATGACGGAACCGGATATGCGAATTTTGCTCAAACGGGCGCTTGCGGATACGGAAAACGGACTGGGGGCGATGTGTCTGGATTACGCCGATGATGCTCTTTCCCATATTGCCGCGCTTTCCGACGGAGACGCCCGGGCCGCCTTGAATATACTTGAAATATCCGCTGTTCATCTGGCCCCCAAAAAACTTGCGGATTCCCCGAAAACGGAAATTACCCTGGCGGACGTGGAAACCGCGCTTCAGCGAAAAGCCCTGTCCTATGACAAATCCGGCGAGGAACATTATAACCTGATCTCCGCGTTTCATAAAAGCCTTCGGGGCTCTGATCCGGACGCAGCCCTCTATTGGCTGGGAAGGATGCTGGCATCCGGTGAAAATCCGCTCTATGTGGCCCGACGCATGGTGCGGTTTGCATCCGAAGACGTGGGCAACGCCGATCCCGCCGCCTTGACGATCACCATGGCGGCCATGGAAGCCTACCGGTTTCTGGGGTCTCCGGAAGGGGATCTGAATTTGGCTCAGGCCGCTGTTTATCTTGCCACAGCCCCGAAAAGCAACAGCATCTATACGGCTTATGGCGAGGTGCTTCAGACCATCCGCCAGACCGGCGCGCTGCCCGTGCCCATGCATATCCGAAATGCCCCCACCCGGCTCATGAAAGACCTGGGATACGGCAAAAATTATAAATACGCCCATGATTACAAGGACGCATTTGTGCCCCAGGACCATTTGCCGGAAAAGCTGCAAAACCGCGTTTTCTATACCCCCACATCCAGAGGCTACGAAAAAACCGTCAAAGAGCGCCTGGACCGGTGGCGGGCGCTGAGAAAAACGGACGGGAAATAGGGCTTTTAGCTAAAAAACACCCAATGCAAAACAAGGAGGGATATATGAACGCAGTTGCAGTAAAATTCGGCGAATGGATCGAACGCGGGTTTAATCTATACAAGCAAAACTTCTGGCTTTTGTTTCTGGCGTCACTGGTGGGCGGGATTCTGAGCGCCGTTTCTTTTTTGGTTCTTGCCGGCCCCATGATGGCCGGCCTTATCCTGATCTGCCTCAAACTCCATGACAGCGACACGCCGCGACCGGAAGTAGGCACCCTGTTCCGGGGATTTGATTTCTTTTTGCAGAGCGTTCTGTTTCTGGGGGTTTGGAGCCTTGGGCTGTTTGTGGTCCAGGGTGTCTTGCTCACCCTCCCCTGTATCGGTCAGCTTGCCGGGATCTGTCTGGCTGTGGCGGCCTGGACATTTTTAATGTTTGGCATGTTTTTGATTGTGGAGCGCAAAATGAGTTTCTGGCCCGCGTCGGTGGAAAGTTTTAATAGGGTCAAAGCCAATTTCTGGCCGTTTCTTGGCCTGTCTTTTATTGCCAGCATCATCGGCAGTCTTGGGGCGATTTTTTGCGGTATCGGCCTGTTTTTGACGCTCCCGATCTATTATTGCATCATGACTGCGGCTTACCGGGCGGTTTTCAATGACCCCCCGGCGCCGTTTACCCCGGTTGTGTCCAGCCCGCCTGAATCCTGATCATCCATGAAAAACTCCCGGCCGTCAGCCCTGCGTTTGTTCATCAAAACCTGGCGGCCGGACTCTTTCTGGGATGTCCTGGGTGCCCATCTTCCGTTTTTTATAGTCAGCGGCCTGCCGCTGCTGTTTGCCCACACCATGGAACTGCAATCTCTGCCGCTGGTTCCCTGTCTGGTTCTCGAAATTTACGGTTTTCCCTGTCCTTTTTGTGGATATACCCGCTCATTCTGGGCTATGGCGAGCGGTGACGTCATGTTCGCTTTCAAAAACTGCCCGCTGGCCTGCGCGCTTTATATGACCTGCATTATAATATTTACTTGGAACGCTGGGGCGATTCTTTCGGGGATGCGGGTTTCACCCGGAAAGCTGTTTCGACGGATACCCCAAAAACCCGCCTGGATTTTTCTGGTTTGCCTTGTGCTCGTGAACTGGGGCTACCGGCTGACAGGGGGGTTAAAATAAGGCGCTCCGTGCGTCACATTTATTTCAGCGTCAGGATAAAAAAATTAGTGTTGACATCCGTGTCAGTTTTCCTTAATTATAAAGTCGACGGTCGACGGTCGACTTTATAAACAGTGTTTTGCAAGGAGACACGGGATCATGCAGGAAACCAAGGCTGATTTTGACGCCATCATCATTGGCTCCGGCCCCGCCGGGGCCACCGTGGCCAGGGATTTGACCCTGGCCGGAAAAAAAGTCCTGATTCTGGAATGGGGTGACAACGAGCCCACCCGGGGTTCGGTCATGCAGTTCATTCCCCAGGCGGCCGTGCCCGGCAAAAGCCTGCTGATCACCCGGCAGATACTGGGCATGGTGCGGGGCATTGTCACGGGCGGTAGCTCCATGTTTTACTGCGGCACCGCGTTTGATCCGGCGGTGGACATGCTGAAAAAACACGGCGTGGATATCACGAAAGAAGCCATCGAAATCAGAAACGATGTCCCCATGCTGCCCCTTTCCGACGCCCTCATGGGTCCGGGACCGTCGGCGTTTTTAAACAGCGCCCGGGATCTCGGCTATGACGCCCATAAACTCAATAAATTTATTTATCAGGACAAATGCCGGGCGGATTGCCAACTTTGCATGTACGGATGCCCGTTTGGCGCCAAATGGAACGCCCGGCATTTTGTGGAAGAAGCGGTGGTAAAGGGCGCGCAACTCATCCCTCATGCCAAAGTGAAAAAGGTGATTATTGAAAACAACAAGGCCATTGGCGTGGAATATACCCGCAACAAGGAAATCCACCGGGTCTATGCGCCAAAAACCATTGTCGCCGCAGGCGGCATCGGCTCCCCGATGGTTCTGCGCGATAGCGGCATGAGCGACACCGGGTATGATTTTTTCTTTGATCCCCTGCTGTTTGTATTTGGAAAAATAAGGGGTGTTGACAGCGGCAAGGCCATTCCCATGAGCGCCGGCGTTCATTTCGAGGAAGACGGCATTGTGATGACGGATTTCAATATGCCCCGGCTCATGAAAATTCTTTTTGATCTCCAGGTTTTCCAATTCAAACAGGCCTTCGCCTATAAAAACGTGGTGCCCGTAATGATCAAAATACGGGACGACCTGGGAGGCAAAATCACCAAACGCGGGTTTGTGGACAAAAATCTCACCAAAGCGGACCGGATGCGCTTGGACAAAGGGGCCGGACATGCCGTGCGGGTGCTGAAAAACGCCGGGGCCACCGATATTTACCGAAGCTGGATGCTGGCGGCCCATCCCGGCGGCACGGTGAAAATCGGCGAGCATGTGGACACGGATCTCAAAACAAAATTTGACGATCTTTATGTCTGCGACTGCTCCGTCATGCCCCAGGAACTGGGCCTGCCGCCCACATCGACCCTTTTGTCCCTGGGCAAACGGCTGGCCAAACATTTGCTGGCTGTTTAAAAAATCGCCGGGCATCCTTCACAAGGACATTTTATGACACAATCTCTTTCCGCCGGGCATCCGGCAAAAGCATCCGGATATACGCCGGTAGCCGGGCGCTTGCCCAAAACCGCACGCCCGGCCCTGATTCGCCTTCTGCAAACACGGGAAGCCCGGCAGGCCTTGGCAAAGATGCTTCCGGACGTGATTTCCGTCTTCGCCAGCGCCAATCCGTTTAAACAGCGCATCATGGGGATAGTGGCCGGATTCCTCCAGAAAAGCCTGGCCCGGCCCACGGACGGATTGAACAAGGCGGAACTGCGGGCGTTACTGGAAGACCCGGCGTTTATTCAAAGCCTTGTCAACGGCGGAAGCGGCGGGATCATTACCGAGGCGTGCCGCATCATCAATGGCCTGCATAAACAAGACCCGGAATTTTTCACCAAAGCCCTTGCACCTGGATTTGCAGCATGGGTGGAATCCGTTGATTTCGGTGAGATCCGGGAAATGGTCGATACCGCCGCAACGGACGGGCAGGCCTTTATTCGAATGGCGAACCAGGTGCTCTGGCAGTATCCGGCCAAAATGGTGCTGCTACTTTCCCTGCTGCCCTCATCCCTCAATTTCGCAGCGGACGCGCTTCAGGTTTCCGTGGGCAAACTCAACGAGCTGCCGCCGGACATGGTGACCGACGTGATTCTCTCCTTTATTCGAGAGCTGAACACCCCCGCCATCGCGGGCGTTTTCAATGAACTGACGGAAATCGCCAGAAAAATCCATACCGGCTCCGCCCTGCTGGGTGATCCCGGCGTGCCGGAACTGCCAAAAGTGCTGTCGCAGTTAATTGATGCGGTCATCCAAAAAACAGACCCCGCCACCTTCTGGAAAGCCAGAATCGCCCTGGCCGAAACCCGGGCCGCCATCGGTCAGGCCGTAACCGCCTCGGTGCATAACCAGCCGGCATTGAAACGCCTGGGCATGATGAAATCCGCGGAAATCGCCAATATCCGTCTCCATGCGCTGAACCGGCGGCTCGCGGAATGGGATTCGGAAACCGATGCGGAAATGGCGGATGCCTTTGCCGACCATCTGGCCGCCTGGGACGTGCAGGAACTGGCGGAAATGGGCAACAATCTGCTCCGGATATTCAATCGCCTGGGGAACCAAAAGCCGGAATTGTTTGCTGATATTGTCGGCCAATTCGTCAATGCGCTGGACCCGTTTGAGCTGAGCGATGCCGCAAGCCGGGTGTTGAATGGTCCGGGCGCGGCACTTTTGCCTCTCACCCGGGCTGTGGTCCCGAAACTGGTGGTCTGGATGTGCGGGGTGCTGGAACCCCGTGACGATGAATATGAAGCCGATGCTGAAGATGCCCGTGCCGCTCTGCGCCGTCTGCTGATGAAAGAGGAGGACTAGGCCATGCAGGTTTTTCATGACGCCGCCACCCAAATACAATGCCAATCCATCATGGACTGGAAACAATCGGGCCGACCGGTGGTGGGCTATACCTGCTCATACACGCCGGGGGAAATTTTTCACGCCGCGGACATTCTGCCGGTGCGTCTCCGGGGCATCGAAACCGACGGCATGGAAGTGGGAGACACCTATTTCGGGCCGTTTATTTGCAGTTTTCCCAAATGCATTCTGCAACTGGCGGGCAAGGGCAAACTTTCTTTTCTGGACGGGGCCATCATCACGCCGGGCTGTGACGGCATGAGGCGGCTGGATGAATGCTGGCGAAAGGCCGGGGAAGATTTTACGGGCATTGTGCCGGATTATTTTTATTATTTTGACGTGCCGCACAAGTCCGAAGACCACGGCATGCGTTGGTATCTGGATGAAATAAACGAACTGGTCAAGAGCGTGGAGCAGCATTTTAAGGTGGCGGTTACCAGGGAAAAACTGATTCTCGCCATCCGGGAATTCAACAAAGGCCGGCGGCTTCTGGCTGAAATTGAAGACATGCGGGCAAAGGAGGATGTGGTGGTGTCCGGAACCGATGTGTTTGCCGCCACGGTGGCCGGAACCGTCATGCCCCGAGAGGAATACACCGAAGCCCTGAGTACATGGGTCGCTCTTCTAAAAAAACGGACCACGTCTCTGAGCCAGGGAAAAAAGCGGGTGCTTCTCATCGGCAGCGTCAGCGACGAAATCGATTTGTTCCAATTGATCGAAGACACGGGCAAGGCCATTATCGTGGGGGAGAATCTGTGTTTCGGCATCCGGTATGAAGGCTGCGAAATCCCTGAAACGGAAGATCCAATAACAGCCCTGGCCCATCATTATCTTGGGTCATCGGTTTGCCCGAGGATGTTCGGCAAATATAAGGAACGCCTGCAACTGCTCAAGGAACGGATCACCCGCTCACGGGCTGAGGGTGTGATTATGCAGAATATCCGGTTCTGCGATCTGCATGGCGCGGAAAACGCCTTGTTTGAAAGAGACCTTGAAGCCATGGGCATTCCCTGCCTCCGGGTGGAGCGGGAATACGGGCCGCATATTGACGCCGGACGCATGAAATTGCGGATTGGTGCGTTTCTGGAAAGAGTTTGAATTAATTACGAATTAAAAATTACGAATGACGAATGAATGCATAAAAATCATTTTTAAGTCCGCAATTCGTAATTCATCATTCGTAATTCGTAATTCTCCAAAGGAGAAATCATGAGACCGGAAATCCGGGAATATCCCTACGACTGGCTGATGGGAAGTACGCTCAAGGTGGCGGCGGCCGTTCCCTCGGGATCCAAAAAAGAAACCGAACAGACGTATCGCTATATCCCCAATTATCAAAAAGTCGCTGAAACGTTTTATTCCGCCGGAGAACCGGGGGTGCTGGCATTTAAGCTTCTTGCAGCCTATTTTGAAAATATTTTAACGGCCCATGATAAGGGAAAACCCATTGCCGCCACCACGTTCTGCAATTCGCCCGTGCTGCTCTATGCCATGGATGTGGTGCCCGCGACCTTTGAAATTCTGACGGCCCTGGGCGGTGTTTTATGGAAACGGGGCATGTTTGATTATATGGATTTTTGCTGCGAGGTCGGCATGACGGAAACGTCCTGCTCGTCCCAGCGCGGGGCCATGGGCGCGGTTCTTGCCGGTCTGTTTGAATCCATTGATTTCATTGTTTGCGACACGCCCGGCGTTTGCGACACCAACGCCAATGCCTTTGCTTTTGTGTCTGAATACCTGAACAAGCCTTTTTTTCAGTTGAATTACCCCAGCAGCATCGGTGACGTCCGCAGTCAGGCCTACCATATAGACGACTACAAGGCCATGATCCGGTTTATCGAGAATCAGACCGGCAAAAAGCTGGACTACGACCGGCTGGCCGAAGCCCTTCAAGAGGTGGACAAGCAGGATGCCCTCATCGCCGACATTGAAGACATGCTGCTGCTTAAACCCATGCCGCTTCCGCCCTTGTTCAGCCTTGCCCTGTATGCCGGAAGGTTCTGTTTTTCAGGGCATCCGGAATACACCCGGCTCCTGGCATCCATGGTCCGGTCCGCCAGGCAGCGGATGGCCGACGGGATTCCGGGACTCACCTCCGGCAAGGAAAACCTGCGGGTGTTCATGTGCTATATCGACCATTATACGGTGAATATGAATTTTTATAATTATCTGGAAGAACGGGGAATCGCCCTGACCGGCTCCATCCTGACCCGCAACTTTCGGGACAATAACCAGTACACGGAAATCCTTTCGGGCTCCAGTTACGGTATTGACCTGTCCTCCAAAGACGCCATGCTGAATTCGGTGGCGCAGATGAACGCCCGGCTCCCCATGGTCCGGTCCATCCGGGGGCCTTATGACCGCCCCGGCATGTGGCTGGAAGAATCCCTGGCCCTCGCGAAAATCACCCAATCGGACTGCGTGATCTATAACGGCACGCCCGGATGCCGAAATACCTGGGGCATGGTCAAACCCTTTGCCAGGGACATGGAACGATACGGTTTCCCGACCCATATCATGTATGACGACGCCTTCGATGACCGGGTGGAATCCTGGGGCAATACACGGGAACGGCTGGATGAATTTTTTCACATAAGGGGGTTGTTATGACCATTGTCGCGGGCTGCGATGTAGGGTCTTTGACGAGCAAAGCAGTAATTTTGCAAAATAACCGCATCATCGGCAACAGTATCATCAAATCCAAACCCCGGCCAGGGGATTCCGCGGAAGCGGCGTTTTCGGAAGCCCTGGCGGTTGCGGGCATTGCCTCGGAGCAGGTGGAATATTGCATCGGCACGGGCTATGGCCGTGAGAAAATTGCGTTTGTGAATGAGGTGGTGTCTGAAATTACCTGCCACGGCAAGGGCGCCCGCTGGATGCTGCCCACGGCTGAAACGGTGATCGATATCGGGGGACAGGACTGCAAAACCATGAAAATTGACAAAAACGGCAATGTGGGAAAATTTGCCGCCAATGACAAATGCGCATCCGGCACCGGCCGGTTTCTGGAAGTCATGGCGAAAGTGCTCAATATCGGCATTCATGAGCTGGGGGAATTGTCCCAAAAAGCCAAAAACCCGGTCACCCTGGCCTCCACCTGCACGGTCTGGGCCCAGGCGGATATCATCAAATTCATCAATTCCGGGGTTCCATTAGAGGATATCGGGGCCGGCATCAACGCGGCCATGGCGGGCAGGGTGGCCATTCTCGTAAACGCCGTGAAGCCCGAGGGGGATATTTTCATGACCGGCGGGGTGGCGAAAAATATCGGGGTGGTGGCCACTTTGGAAAAACTCATCGGCAAACGCATCAAACGCGCCCGGAAAGCCGATCCCCAGATTGCCGGGGCGCTGGGGGCCGCATTGCTGGCCACGGAAAAGGTGAATAGGTAGAAATCAATGAAGTTTAAAGTGCCTGAAGTGCGCTAAAGTGCCTAAAGTTAAGGACTGCGCTTAAAAGCGCGATCAATTTTTCATCAAAATGACAATGCCGAAAGGCATTACATCAACTTTAGGCACTTTTTCGTTTATCAAAAGGAGTAAAAACCCATGATAGTAGCAGGATGTGATATCGGTTCGTTGACCGCCAAGGCGGTGATCATGGAAAACGGCGTCATGCTCTCCCATGCGGTGATTCGGGCCAAAACCCGGCCCGCGGATTCCGCGGCCCTGGTGATGCAAAAGGCGCTTGAAAGGGCCGGGGGCGGATTGACGCAAAAAGACATCAACCGTGTGGTGGGAACGGGCTATGGCCGGGAGCAGATACCCTTTGTGGATCAGGTGGAGTCGGAAATTTCCTGCCATGCCAAAGCGGCCAGACATTTGATGCCGTCCGTGCGCATGGTGATCGACATCGGCGGGCAGGACGCCAAAGCCACCCGGCTGGATGATCAGGGCAAGGTGGCCCGCTATATCTATAATGATAAATGCGCCTCCGGCACGGGCCGGTTTCTGGAAGTCATGGCCGAAGCCCTGGAGGTGAAGCTTGAAGACCTGGGCGAACTTGCCGCCAAATCCACGGAAAAACTCAGCATTTCCAACCAGTGCGTTATTTTTGCCGAAACCGAGGTGGTGTCCCTGGTCAACGAGGGCAAGGAAATCCCGGATATTTTAAACGCCCTGCACCATTCTCTTGCCAAACGCGTAGCGTCCCTGGCCCGAAGCATCGAGGTGGCGGAAGACGTGGTCATGACCGGCGGCGTGGCGAAAAATTCCGGGGTTTTTCAGGCCCTTTCGGAAGCCCTGAACGTGCCCTTGAAAATGCTTTCCGGCGCTGACCCGCAAATCATGGGGGCATTGGGCGCGGCCCTGTATGCCATGGAAAACGGCAACGGAAAATAGAAATTCGGAGGACTCTTATGCGTCCTGAAATTGGCGAATACCATTATGACTGGCTGATAAGCGGCACCTTGGATGCCGCATCCCGGTTCCCCATGGGCAGCCCCAAGGAAACAGATTCCGCTTACCGGTATGTCCCTTATTTTAAAGGCATTTTAAAGTCATTTGTGGATACAGGCCCCCCCGGCATCCAGTTTCTTGGGCTGCTGGCCCGGTATTATGAAAATATTCTGTCAGCGAAAAAAACCGGCAAAAATATCGTGGGCACCACATTTTGCAGCAACCCCTCCATTTATTACGTCATGGATATGGTTCCGGCAACCTTTGAAATTCTGACCGCCATCGGCGCCATGGTCTGGAAGCGGGGCATGTTTGATTATATGGACTTTTGCTGCGAACTCGGCATGCCCGAAACCTCCTGCTCGGCCCAGCGCGGGGCCCTTGGCACCCAGCTTGCGGGACTTGCCGAGTCCGCGGACATACTCATCTGCGACACGCCCGGCGTATGCGATACCAACGCCAATGCCTTTGCGTTTGCATCCGCGTACCTGGAGAAGCCGTATTTTCAGTTAAATTACCCCTCCACCCTGGGCGACCGCCGGAGCCAGCAGTATCATCTGGATGACTACCAGGCAATGATCCGGTTTATTGAAGACCATACCGGCAAAACCCTGGACTATGACCGGCTGGCCGGGCATATCCGGGAAATTGACCGGCAGGACGCCCTGACCGCTGAGATGGAAGACATGCTGCTGTTAAAGCCCACGCCCATTCCGCCCATATTCACATTGATGATTTATGCGGGCCGGTTCTGTTTTTCCGGGCATCCGGAATACACCAAGCTTCTGGAAATCATGGTGGAAACAGCCCGGGAGCGCATGAAAGCCGGTGTTCCTGGGCTGCGGTCCGGGAAGGAAAAACTGCGGGTGGTGATGTGCTATATTGACCATTACACGGTGGACATGAATTTTTATCATTATTTTGAAGAGAGGGGAATCGCCCTGACCGGCTCCATTCTGACCCGTAATTTCAGGGACGGAAACCGCTATGTGGCGGACATGCCGGACAGCGCCTATCATATCGACACTTCCTCGCCCGCAGCCATGCTGGACACCATCGCCCAGATGAATGCCCGGATGCCCATGGTCCGGTCCATCCGCGGCCCCTATGACCGGCCCGGCATGTGGCTTTCCGAAACCCTTGCCTGCGCAAGGATGTATCAGGCGGATTGCGTGATATACAACGGCACGCCCGGCTGCCGGAACACCTGGGGCATGGTCAAGCCCTTTGCCAGAGACCTGGAAAAAAACGGATACCCGGTGCATATCATGTATGACGACGGATTTGACGACCGGGTGGAATCCTGGAGCGCCACCCGGGAGCGGCTGGATGAATTCTTTCATGTGCGGGGGCTGCTCTAATGGGCCTTTTTGATAAACAGTACCTGGAAATCACAGATTTTCTTGACCGAAGGCAACGCGTGGGCATGGTGTCGACATTCAGCCATAATGCTAAAACCGTTTGGCCGGAAGAAAGAAACCGGAACCTGGTGATGGGGCAGGACACGGCCGTGGAGCTGGGCAACCCCGGTGATGTTTCCACGTCTTTTCTGCTCTGGGTGGATGATCCGGAAAAAATCAAAAACCGCCGGGTTTCGGTGGTGGGGCCGAATTTGCCGAATCTCACCGGAAAGCAGGTGTCTTTCGGCAAAGTGGTGATGGTGGGGGGCAGGGATTTTAACGCGGACAATGCCTATGACCGTTGCCGGGAAATGGAATTGCTGCGCTATGACCTGCATCTCAAAGGGTATATGATGCGGGGCGCGTCCCAGTACCAGCGGGAATGGAGCCGGGTCAGCCGGGAGGCGGTCACCAATGGGTTTTCCTTCCGGCATTTGGGCAGCGCGCTGATTGAAAAATTTTTCAACCTCGACTATGTGGAGGCCGCTGAAATTATATTCATCACCTCCGGACGCGAGGATGTGCTCACCATCAAAGCCATCGGGGACCATGTGGCCCGGCATGTGGCCGCCATGAATAAAATGACCGAAGAAATGACCTTTGACTGCGACACCTGCGACTACAACGCCGTGTGCGGGGACGTGGCGGAACTCCGGGCCATGCGGGCCGCCTTAAAACAAAGGGAAACCGCCGCTTATGCCTGAAGCCCCTTCTTCAAGAACCACCATCATCGCCCTATGCGGCAAAGGCGGGGTGGGCAAGACCTCCCTGTCCGCGGCCATTGTCAGAATTCTGGCGGCCAACGCCGGAACCCGGGTGCTGGCCGTTGATGCGGACCCGGCCGTGGGGCTCTCCACCGCGCTGGGAATCACGGTAACCAAAACCGTTGACGACATCCGAAACGACCTGATCCAGCGGGTGGAATCCGGAGAGACCGCCGACAAGGGACAGCTTATCCAATTGCTGGATTATGAAATGGCCGCGGCCATGGAAGAAACCGGCAATATCGCGTTTCTGGCCATTGGCAGGCCGGAAAAGGAAGGCTGCTACTGTCAGGTGAATCATATTTTAAAAGACCTGATTGCCGGGATCAGCGAGAATTTTGATTTTGTGGTGATCGACGGCGAAGCCGGCATCGAGCAGGTCAACCGCCGGGTGATGGAGCGGGTCAGCCACCTGATTCTGGTGTCTGACGGGTCCGTGAAAGGCTTGAATGTGGCCGGAACCATCAAGCAGGTTTCCGATACGGCCGTAAAATATGAAAAAGCCGGGCTCATCGTCAACCGTCTGCGCGGCCGGCAGGAATATGATGCCCTTGTTATCCCGCAAGGGCTGACGTGCCTGGGCTGGGTTCCGGAAGATGACACGATTCGGGATTGCGACATGGCGGGAAACAGCATCCTGGACATGATTGAAAGTCCGGCCCTCCGGGCTGTGGAAAAATGTTTGACGGGACTTGGCATACAGGTATAATTCCAGATCGCAGTCAAACAGAACCGAAACAGGGAAAAATGCATGGAATCTCTTGCCCGCAGCAATTTGTCGGACCAGATCGTCGATCTGATCAGCAAAAAAATTATTCGTCAGGAATTAAAGCCCGGCGAGGCCATTATTGAGACCCAGATTTCCAGGGAACTGGGGGTGAGCCGGAGTCCGGTTCGCGATGCCCTTCACATGCTGGAACAAATCTGGCTGGTAGAGCGGACACCCAAGGGCGGTTATCAGGTGTCCGAACTGACCATGGAAAAAATCCAGCATTTGTTTGAAACCGCCATTGTCATCTACCAGTTTGCGTTTTCAAAGGCGGCGGAACGGGCCACAGCGCATGACCACCCGGCTCTTGAAAGCCTGCTGGCCGGGATGGAGGACAGCATTGACGGAAATAATTTTGAACTTTATATCACCACCGTCACCCAGATGGCCCACAAAATCCTGGAAATCGCCGGAAACCCCATGATTGAGCGGATCGCCCAGGAGCTCATGCCCACGGCGGAACGGATTCAGTGGGCGTCCATCACGCTGCTGCCGGACCAGTTGAAAAAAGTCGTCAGCCATGCACGGCGGTGCGTTGAATATATTTATCAGAAACAGCCTGCGGAAGCAGCCGCCGCATTCGGGGATTTCGCCGCCGCCCATATTGATGCAGTGATGTTGAGCTTGGAAGCCGCCAATGCCCGAAGGTCGGCAAGTTAAGCACAGGCAACCCCCATGCCCGGATGGGTGCAACGAAGGATGAACCCAAAAAGACTTAACTGATTTTTCCCTGCGCCTCTGCGCGAGATATGTTTTTTCTCCCGCGGAGACGCAGAGGGTTTTTATATTTTTATATAAATGCCTCCTATCGGCGCTGCATTCAAATTGCAGGGCCGCTGTATCCTCCAGCCGGGCCTCCGGCCAAAAAACCATGATTCCCACCCATGCTCCGCACCCGGCGGAGAATCCTTGGGAAAAAACCGCATCGTTGTTATCTGAAAACCATATACACCGCAGGGAAAATCCATAAGATTTATAAGTCTTTGAAATTAAAATTTTTAATGCATTTTTGGAATTGCGTGTTATATTAGCGGAAACAGAATGTTGTAGAAGCGCACCAATTGGGCGGGGTCGAGATCTTGCCAAAAACAACAACATTACTTTTATTTCAGTAGGTCGTTTTTTTAACCAATATGTTGTTATATAGAAGAAGATTGAGTGATTTATCATGCTGGGCGTTTGCCGACTTTGTGATAGAGAAACTGAGCTTGAGGAGAGCCATGTTATTCCAAGTTTTGTGTTCAAGTGGCTAAAAGACTCCTCTTGGGCGGATGCCCTGCGGTTCGGAATGCATCCCAACAAGCGAGTGCAAGACGGATACAAGCAATTCTGGCTTTGCGGGGAATGTGAAGATCTCCTCAATGCTTGGGAAACCAAATTTGCCGCTCTTGTGTTTCACCCATGCAACAAAGATGATGTTGATGAAGTTTTCTACGAAGAGTGGTTCTTAAAATTTTGCGTCTCCATCTCTTGGCGAGTTCTCAACTTATTCATCGAAGAATCGATCAAGGGAGCCAATCTTAATCATTTTCCAGACCGGCTTCAGGATGCCGCGAGAAGAGCACATATTGTCTGGAAAGAGTTCCTGTTAGGCAAGCGTCCACACCCTGAACGACATGAGCAGCACTTTCTTTTCCTGCATGCTCTTGAAAAATATACTAACCCAGAAATGCCTTCAAACATCAACCGTTATCTTTTGCGGTCGGTGGACATCAATCCTGTGTGGGGAGGTGAGGATGCGTTCATTTATTCAAAGCTGGGCCGCTTCCTCATTATAGGATTTGTGAACATTTGTCGCCCCAAAGGGTGGGAAGGAACGAAGGTGCATGTCCGGCATGGTTCTCTGAGGCTGAGGCCTTGCCGGTATACGACGTCGGTTGGGCTTGAGGGCTATGTCTTAGCACAGGCGCGCAAGGCTGCGGATGTTTACGCGAGTATTTCTGCACAACAGAACCAAAAGATAGAACAGTCATTTCGTAAGAATATGGATAAGTGGACTGCCTCGGAATCCTTTGAAGCTATGGCGAATGATGTTCGGTTGTTTGGAGATGCCGGCATTTAAAAAGAACCAGACGTAATCCTACCCCCCCTGCAGCCCAGCTTAATGATTCATTTTAAATAATATCAGCAGCACCATAGCGGATTGGCGGTAAGGCAATCCGCCATACAAATACGGCATCTATCCGAAAGATGATGGTAAGTGGTAAGAATAAAAGCATTTTTTTCCAAAATAGCCCGGTTGGCAATGTGGTTCGCCTTCGCCTTGTTCTTGATTTCGCTGGCATCGGTACTTTTTCTGAGATTTGTGCCCCCCGTCGCAAGTGCGTTTATGATCGACAAATACTGCGAAGGAGGGTTTGCTTCAGGGACCCGGACATCCATCCGGTATGATTGGGGTGACCGGCAACATATCTCCCCGCACATGGCCCTGGCGGCGGTTGCCGCTGAAGATCAGAAATTTCCGGAACATTTTGGGTTTGATTTCGCGTCCATGGTGGACGCCCTGAAAGAAAGCGGGAATGGCGGCAGCCTGAGAGGCGCCAGCACCATCAGCCAGCAGGTTGCCAAGAACCTGTTCCTCTGGAAAGGCAGGAGCTTTATCCGGAAAGGGCTTGAGGCTTATTTTACCGTGTTGATTGAGGTTCTGTGGCCGAAACGGCGGATTCTGGAAGTCTATCTAAACATCGCGGAATTCGGCGACGGCATTTATGGCGTGGAAGCAGCGGCCAACAGATTTTTTCATAAACCCGCATCCAAACTCACCAAAAGAGAGTCGGCGCTGTTGGCGGCCGTCCTCCCCAACCCCATCAGACTAAAGGCGGCGGCCCCATCCGCCTATGTCCGGCAACGGGCGCAAAGAATCGAAAGACAGATGAAAAATCTCGGGTCATCCTACCTGAAAGGCATCTGGCGGGCATCGTGACCTCTAAACCGGTTGCTGCTCCGGAAAAAAAGTATTGATTTATTGGGGTTAAAAAGCTAATTTGCTCTCCAATTATTAAATTGAATAATGCAATTTTTTTGCCACTTATTCATAGATATGAGTTATGAAACAGGCCAAGCGCCACCCAGACTCGTCCGGGCGGCGTTTTTTTTATTTGAAAGGGGCAAAAAATGGCCCGCATATTGGTTATCGACAATTATGATTCGTTTACCCACAACCTAGTTCAAATGTTCCTGGGGTTTGACCTTGAGATAATGGTCCACCGGTCTGATAAAATCAGTGTGGCGGAGGCATCCGGCCTTGCGCCGGACGGCGTTTTAATCAGCCCTGGGCCCAAAGATCCGAAAAACGCGGGGATTTCCGTTCCTCTCATCCGGGCGTTTGCCGGCAAAATTCCGATTCTGGGGGTGTGTCTGGGGATGCAGTGCATCAATGAAGCTTTCGGCGGAGAGACTGTCCGGGCTCCGGTCCCGGTTCATGGAAAAACCAGCCCGGTGCATCACCGCCACCAGTCCATTTTCAAAAATATTCCTTCGCCGTTTACGGCGGCCCGGTATCATTCCCTGGCGGTTCGCATCGGTTCACCCGATATCCAGATAACGGCAACCTCTGACGACGGCGTGATCATGGGCATCGCCCATGATTCCTGGCCGCTGGTGGGCGTGCAGTTTCATCCGGAAAGCTTTATGACCAGCCACGGACGGACCTTGATGGAAAATTTTGTAAACCTCATGACCGTATAAAGACAGAGCACAGGCCAATATGATACAAGATATTGATTTTTATTTAAACTCGTTAAAAAAAATTACCGGGCGCATCACGGGCGTATCCGTCGCGCCACTAACGTTAAATGAACCCTTTCTGGATCTCGCTTCCCGATTTGCGGAAGAACCGGGTACAGTAACGCTCATGAGCGGCGGAGACATGGATTGCGCCAGATACCATATGCTGGCCATCCGGCCCTGGCTTACGGTGAAAGCCTTTGGGCAGCAGGCGACGCTCTGCGCCGGAAACGAAACCCTTTCTCTGGAATGCGACCCGTTTGACCTTCTGCGGCAGGTGATGCGCCAGTATGCGGTTGTCTTTGAAAACCCGGACATCCCTGTGGGCACGGGATTATTCGGCTACCTGTCCTATGATTTAAAGGATGCGGTGGAAAATTTGCCGCGCACGTCCATGGATGATACCGGCCTGCCGCATCTGTGTTTTTTTGCGCCTTCCGCCATATTTCTTCATGACAAAACCACAGGTCAGACAGTCTTGTGCACACCAATCCGAAAAAATGCCGACAGCCGGATACCTGAAGTTGATTCGAAAACACTGTTGTCCGAAATGGCTTTCAGTCCCGTCCGTCATGACAATTTTTCCGGCGGCCGAACAGGACTGCACTCCTCCTTCACCCGATCCGCCTATATGGATGCGATAAGAAGCATTAAGGGGTATATCAAATCCGGCGATATTTATCAGGTGAACCTGTCCCAGCGGTTTGAAACGGATTTTTCAGGCTCCCCGTTTGCCATGTTTAAGACCCTGTATGAGACCGCGCCCGGCCCGTTTTATGCGTTTGTGAACGCAGGCGACCATCAAATTATCTCCACCTCCCCGGAGCGGTTTCTCAAACGAAACGGGAGCCATGTGGAAACCCGGCCCATCAAGGGGACAAGACCCAGAGGCAAAACGCCCGCCGAAGACCAGGCGTTTTCGGGTGATCTCCTGCAAAGTCCGAAAGATGACGCGGAACTGTCCATGATTGTGGATTTGATGCGCAATGATCTGGGCCGGGTATGCCAGGGCGGATCGGTCCGGGTGGCCCAGCACCGGCGGCTGGAGGCCTATCACAATGTATTTCATCTGGTGTCGGTGGTGACGGGGGAATTGATGCCGGACAAGGACAGCGTGGATCTGCTTCGGGCCGCGTTTCCCGGCGGGTCCATCACGGGATGTCCGCGTATCCGGGCCATGGAAATCATTGATGAACTGGAACCGGTTAGGCGGCATGTATACACCGGATCCATCGGGTACTTAAGCTTTCATGACACCCTGGACCTGTCCATCGCCATCCGCACAGCGACCATTCATCAGAACCGGATGGTATTTTCCGTGGGGGGCGGCGTGGTCTATGACTCTGACCCTGCCGATGAATATGAGGAAACCCTGCATAAGGGAAAAACCCTGATGGGCGTGCTTCACATGGAGAAAACGCCTATTGGGGAGGAGGCGTGGATATGGCAAAACGGGCGGATACTCTTAAAAAAAGACGCCATGCTGCCCCTTAGCGCCCTGGGGGTACAATACGGGCATGGTTTTTTTGAGACCATCCGGGTGGAAAAAGGAATCCCGCAATTTCTGGATGACCATATCCGCCGGTTTGACGCGGCATGGAACGCCCTATTTCAGACACCCCCGCCGGATTTAACCTGGAAACACATTATTTCCCAGTTAATTGACCGCAACAGCCTTCAAACTGAAACAGCCGCCGTCAAGCTCATGGCGGTTCATGGTGAGCCGGGAGGCGGCCCGTTTTCCCATCATCTGGCTGTCTTGGCCCGGAAATACGCGCCGCGCCCGGCCCTGGTGAAAAACGGCGGTCTGAAACTTGCCACCTATCCCCATCCCCGCCAAACGCCTTTGGCCGATCACAAGACCTTGAATTATTTATTCTATTATCTTGCAGGCAAATGGGCGTCGGAGAACGGCGAGGATGAGGCACTGATAATAAATCCGGACGGAACCGTGTCGGAAACCAATTCCGCCAATATTCTGGTGGTGAAGGGAAAAACCGTGATCCGGCCAGAATCGCCCCATGCGCTTCCTGGCGTGATGGAAAAACAGGTGTTGCGATATCTCGAAAAAAATGGATACGTCATTCACACCCGCAAAGTAATGCCTGCCGAGCTGTTTGAAGCAGACGGGGTGATGCTCACCAATTCCCTAATGGGCGCGGTGCCGGCCCTGAGGCTGGATGGAAGGGCGCTGCATCCGGATGCGGGTCTGTGTCAAAAAACAACAGATCAATTATTTCAACTGATCTGACGCGAACGGTATAGGGCTATCCCATCATCTCCCGAATCCTCGCCACGGCTTTTTCCACGTTCTCATAACTGTTAAACGCGGAAAGGCGCACATACTGGTCCCCGCAGCGCCCGAAGCCCGCGCCGGGCGTGCACACCACCCCGGCCTTGTTCAGCAGTTCATCGAAAAATGCCCAGGAATCCCGGCCCACATTGATCCAGATATACGGGGAATTTACCCCGCCCACGCAGGAAAATCCCAGCCCGTCCATTTCCCGGCGAATCAGGTCTGCGTTTTTCATGTAGGCATGGATGATTTCTTTGGTTTCGCGCTTGCCCGGCTCCGTGTATATGGCCGCCGCAGCCCGCTGCACGGGATAGGATACCCCGTTGAATTTGGTGGAATGCCGCCGGTTCCAGAGCCCATGAAGGGCCTGCCGGTTGCCCTGGCTGTCAAAGGCCATGCAGTCCTTGGGCACCACCGTAAATGCACACCGGGTGCCGGTAAACCCGGCGGTCTTGGAAAAGCTTCTGAACTCCACGGCCACTTCCCTTGCGCCGGGAATTTCATAGATGGAGCGGGGCAGGGAATCATCCCGGATAAAGGCCTCATAAGCGGCGTCAAACAGGATTAACACCTTGTTTTTTTTAGCATAATCCACCCACAACGCCAGTTGGTCCCGGGTGATGGTGGCCCCGGTGGGATTGTTGGGGAAACACAGATAAATCAGGTCCACGGGGGTCTCGGGAAGCGAGGGAACAAACCCGTTGTCTTTGGTGCATTCGAGATACACGATATTTTGATAACGGCCGTCCGCAAAGGCCCCGGTGCGGCCCGCCATGACATTGGTGTCCACATAGACCGGATACACCGGGTCCGGCACGGCGATGGTGATGTCAGTGGAGAGAATTTCCTGAAAATTGCCGGTATCGCATTTGGCGCCATCTGAAATAAAAATTTCATCCGGAGCGATGTCCGCGCCCCGGCTCACAAAATCGTTTTCCGCGATGCTTTCCCGTAAAAACGGATATCCCTGTTCCGGGCCGTAACCCCGAAAGGTGGCATCCGCGCCCATTTCATCCACCGCCGCATGAAATGCCGCGATGCAGGATTTCGGCAGGGCGCGGGTGGCGTCGCCGATGCCGAGCCGGATAATTTCCCTCTCCGGATGCGCGGCTTGAAATTCGCCGATGCGCTTTGCAATGGTGGAAAACAGATAAGATGCCTGGAGTTTCAGATAATGTTCATTGATTCGGATCATCGCCGTCGCCTTTTTGATGTGTATGATAAGATTTGTAAAATATCGCTGGAATGATTGCCTACATAATAAAATGATAACATCCTGTCAATGGTTGCGAAACTGATCGCGGGCAATGGCCTTCCGCTTTCATGCTTGACACAACCGCGATGGATTACATATTGTAACCGGATTTAAAATAACAAATTCATTATCAATTTTTATATACAAGGAGCCCGCCATGTTTGAAGAAACCATGCAGGACGACATCAAAATCATCACCTTTAAAAACGGAAAAACAAACCCCATCAACCGGGAAATGCTGCTTCGCCTTGGGGAAATCGTGGAAGAAACAAGCAACAACCCGACCCGGAAAGGCATTATTTTAACCGGGGAAGGCCGGTTTTTCTCCTCAGGGTTTGATCTGTCGGTTTTTCTGGGTTTTAAGGACAAGGCGGAAGCGGTGGCGTTTTTTGAAATGGAGGAAGCGGTGCTGGTGTCCCTTTTTGCCTGCAAAAAACCGGTGGTTGCGGCCATCAACGGACATGCGGCGGCCGGAGGCCTGATTTATTCCATGGCAGCGGATTACCGGATTGTGAAAGACCACCCAAAAATAAAAATCGGCATGAGTGAGATCAAAATCGGCCTGCCCCTGACCTTTGCCCAGGACGAAGTCATGCGCCATGGGTTTGATTCCAGCCTGAAATTCCGGGATGTCATGTTTTTCGGAGACATGATGGATGTCTATAAGGCAAAAGAATTAAAAATTATTGACGAAATCGTTCCCGAAGCGGAATTGATCTCCCGCGCCAAACAGATCATTACGCTCTGGATCGACACCCCCAACCGGCCGTTCATCCGCATGAAGCAGTTGATGCGCATGGATACGGTCCGGCGCATCCAAAAAAAGCTGAGGGAAGAAAAATGGCAGGACGGAATGGATGCTTTTTTCAAGGAAGATGTGCGCCAGACACTGGCCTTTGTTCAAGCCGGCATGGCTTAACAGCGGGCCGGGCGGTATATTGACATGCAAACAAACATATTAAAGGATATACTGCCGCTGGTTGAAAAGCCAAGCCGTTATCTGGGCGATGAAATCAATTCCGTTAAAAAAAATGCGGAAACCGTCAAACTGCGGATGGCGCTGGCGTTTCCCGATGTCTATGAAATCGGGATGTCCCATTTTGGATTGCAAATTCTGTATCATATTTTAAACCAGCAGGCAAAAATCACGGCGGAACGGGTCTACGCGCCGGGTCTGGACATGGCGGCCCGCATGGCGGAGGACGGCGTCCCGCTGGTCTCCCTTGAAACCGGAACCCCGCTATCCGCGTTCGACATTATCGGCTTCAGCCTTCTCTACGAGCTGAACTATACCAATGTGCTGTTGATGCTGGATCTGGCCGGCATTCCATTTTACGCATCCGGACGCGGCAATTCCCACCCGGTGATTATCGCGGGCGGCCCCTGCACGGTCAACCCGGAGCCTGTGGCGGATTTTTTTGACGCCATGGTGGTGGGCGACGGGGAAACAGTGATTGTGGAGATGGCCGAAGCCTGGATGCGATGGAAGGACAGCGGCCAGACAGACAGGCAAAGCCTGCTGACCGCCTGGGCAAAAATCGAGGGGGTATATGTGCCCTCGTTTTTTGAGCCGGTGTATGACGGCCCGGATTTTAAATCGATAAAACCCCTTTTGCCCGGTTACACGGAAGTGCGCCGGACAATTTTGCCGGATTTGAACGCCGCGCCCTTTCCGGATTCCCCCATCGTCCCCTATGGCCGCCCGGTGCATGATCGGCTGCGCCTGGAAATCGCCCGGGGATGCAGCCGGGGATGCCGTTTCTGCCAGGCCGGGATGATTTACCGCCCGGTGCGGGAACGGTCCGTTGACGGTCTTCTGGCGCTTGCCCAAAAATCCCTGGCCGCCACCGGATACGAAGATATTTCCCTGTTGTCCTTAAGCACCGGCGATTATTCCTGCCTTTCCTCCCTCATGCACGGACTGATGCAGCGTTATGCGGCCGACAATATCGCCCTTTCCCTGCCGTCTTTCCGGGCCGGAACCCTGACCCCGGAACTGATGGAGCTGGTCCGGCAGGTCCGGAAGACCGGGTTCACCATTGCGCCAGAAGCAGGCTCGGAACGGTTGCGGGCCGTTATCAACAAAAATATTTCCGAAAAAGACATTGTTGACACCATTGCAAACGCCTTTTCGCTGGGATGGAAACTCATCAAGCTCTATTTTATGGTGGGCCTTCCCACGGAAACCGACGAGGATCGGGCCGCGATGGTGGAGCTGGTCAAGCGCATCCGAAAAAATGTCAAACAACCAAAAGGCCGGGGGGCAAGCATCACGGTCAGCATCGGCACGTTTATCCCAAAGCCCCATGCGCCGTTTCAATGGGCGCCTCAGGCAAGCCTGGAGCAGTCAAGGAAAATAATTTTCGCCCTGAAACAGCAATTTCGCCTTCCCGGCGTGGATTTTAAATGGCAGCATCCCGACGTCAGCCTGCTGGAAGGGCTTATGGCTAGGGGAGACCGGCGGCTTTCCCGGCTGATTGAGACCGCTTATCGCAAGGGATGCCGGTTTGACGGCTGGTCTGACCAGTTTAAGTTTCATTTATGGCAGGAAGCCATGACGGATGCGGGCGTGGATATCAATTATTATACGACCCGGGAGCGGGCCATCCATGAACCCCTCCCCTGGGACCATATCAACACCCGGATATCCAAAGAATTTTTAGCCGGGGAATATGAAAAAGCGCTGACCGGTACCTCCACTCCGGATTGCCGGTTTGAAGATTGCCAGGGGTGCGGGGTATGCGATTTTGAAACCATCCAACCGGTGTTTTCACCGTTGCCGCAATCCTCTCAGGTGTTTGAGAGAACAGCAAATGGCACTACCAACACGGATGAATCCCGGTTTCAAATATTTTATGCCAAACGCGGCCATGCCCGGTTTTTCGGACATCTCGAACTGGTCAATATCTTTATTCGCGCCATCAACCGGTCCGGTCTGCAACTCAAATTTTCCGAAGGATTTCATCCCAAACCCAAAATCTCTTTTCATGACCCCTTGTCCGTGGGCGTGGAAAGCGAGGAGGAATCCTTTTATATGACCTTGCGAAGCGGAGAAAACCCCGAGACCATAATTGCAAATTTAAATTCCCGGCTGCCGGGTGGCCTTTCAATTATGGGCTGCCGCCAGGTAGACCCCCATGCCGGACCTGAACCTGCCGCAACCGGCAGTTTTGTGGTGTCAGTAGACGGCGATTTGTTTTCCCATGAGCAATTGCAGGCTTTTGATGCGGCCAGCGACTGGCCATACCAGAAAACATCCAAAAAAGGTGTGAATAGACAAATTAATTTAAAAGACACCGTGGCCGGTATAGAACAACTGGATTCCAACCGGATTCGCATCCATTTAAAAAATATCCAGGAAACCAGTATCAAGCCGGGCGAATTGCTCCGGTCCATTTTTGGCTTTCCCGATGAGGTGATCCTTCGAGCGGAAATTTTAAAAGAAAAAACGTTAGCCATTAAAGAAATGACATGCGCTATCAAGGAAAAATAACAAACTGGAAAGACGATAAAGGTTTTGGCTTTATTTCCCCAAAGGATGGCGGAAAGCCGGTGTTTATCCATATTAAATCTTTTTCAAATAGAAAGCGGCGTCCGGTCGTAACTGACGACGTGACCTATGAATTAGTCACTGACCAAACCGGTCGTGTCCGGGCAGAAAAGGCTTTATTCGTGGATTCTGGCTCACCGACTGCTTTTTCAAATATAAAATTTCCAGTTTCACTGTTTTTATCGATTATTTTTATTGTTTTTGTTGCTGCTTTGACCTTTGCGGGGAACCTGCCTTACGTTGTGCTTGGCCTATACCTGGGAGCCAGCTTCGTGGCCTTTTCGGCTTATGCATTAGACAAGTCGGCAGCGCAGAACAATAAGTGGAGAATACAAGAGCGTACTTTGCATTTGCTTGATTTCATAGGTGGATGGCCGGGGGCATTAGTTGCGCAACGGCTGTTTCGTCACAAAACAAAGAAGCAGTCTTTTCAGATAACTTTCTGGGCAACAGTCATTCTTAACTGTGGTGTGCTTATTTTGATGTTTACACCACAAGGGGCTATCATTTTACATTCCATCCTCAAAGCGGTAAGTTAACGAAATAGGATATATTCAGCCGCACCTTCGCGAAAAACCGTGAAAGTGTGATTTAATAAATTATCTAAAGGCTTTTCATATCATGTATAAAGAACTTGTCATCAATGCCGTCGGCCCGGAAATACGTGTGGCGCTCCTGGAAGACGAAACCATCGCTGAACTCTATGTGGAGCGCAGCGACCAGTTCAACATATCGGGCAATATCTATAAAGGCCGGGTTCAGCGGGTTTTGCCGGGAATGCAGGCCGCATTTGTCAATATCGGCTTGAATCAGGCGGCCTTTATCTATGTGGACGATGTGCTTGATGGGAAAAACGCCGGATATCTGGAACATGTTTATTTGTCCAACAAGGAAGAAGAAGCTGATGACAGTCTTCAGCCGGACGCCAAAACCGACGGGGAGGATCTCCCGTCTCCAAAAAGCAAGGCATCCATTGAAACAATTCTCAGCGAGGGGCAGGATGTTCTGGTCCAGATTGCCCGATCGCCCATCGGCAGCAAAGGCGCCCGGCTGACCTCGTATATTTCGATACCCGGCAGGTTCCTGGTGCTGATGCCCACGGTTGACCACATCGGAATTTCCCGAAGGATCACCGATGAAACCGAACGACTGCGGTTAAAAGAATTGATTCTTGCACTGCGGCCTCAGAATTTCGGTTTTATCATGCGCACTGCCGGAGAGGGAATGACCGAGGACAAAATTATCAAGGAAATGGATTTTCTGGTAAATCTGTGGGGCGATATTCAGAAAAATTTCAAAACCGCCTCGGCCCCGGCACTTCTGCATGAAGAATTGACCGTGACCTTGAGATGCGTGCGGGATCTTCTGGCCCATGACGCGGACAAAGTCATCATTGATTCACCATCGGTGCACAAATCCGTGCTGGCCTTTACTGAAAAATTTATGCCCCGGCTCCATGGTTCCGTGATTCAATACGACGGCGCGGAGCCCATTTTTGATGTGTACAATCTGGAAGGCGATATTGCCAGGGCCTTGAAAAAAAAAGTCTGGCTGAAATGCGGCGGGTATATCATCATTGAAAACACCGAGGCGCTGGTGGCCATTGATGTCAACACCGGGCGATATGTGGGCAAGCATAATTTTGAAGAAACCATCTTAAAAACCAATCTGGAAGCAGTAAAGGAAATTGCCTACCAGATCCGGCTCCGGAATCTGGGTGGCATTATCATTATTGATTTCATCGACATGGAACGAAAGTCCAACCAGGAAAAAGTATATAATTCCCTGGTGGAGGCGCTGAAAAAAGACAAAGCCAAAACCAACGTGCTGCCCATGTCGGATCTGGGTCTGATTCAGATGACCCGGAAACGGGTGGTGAAATCCTTGAACCGCATGCTTTGCGAACCCTGTTTTTATTGTGACGGAGAAGGCTCGCTGCTGTCAAAGCCCACCATCTGCAATAATATTTACCGGGAGGTCTTCCGGCTCTGCCAGGACGTAACCGGCGATCGCATCAGCGTCCGGGTTCATCCCGAAATCGCCGATCTTCTTCTGGGCGAAGCCAATGATATTATCATCTCTCTGGAAAAACTGCTTCAGCGGCAGGTTGTCGTTTATCCGGTAACGGAATTTCATATTGAAGAGTTTAATATTATGGAAATTGATATGGAATAAAAACCCTTATGCATGGAATTAAGTTGTGACAAGTAAGCAAAATTTTTAAGGTTGACAAACTCATCTTTGATATGATTATATTTTAAGGTTAATTTAAGATAGAATTACTGGTAAGCAAAATTTTTATTATAAATTATAAAGGAAAACAAAAAAATGAAACGCACATATCAGCCGAGCAGAGTGAAACGGGCAAGAACACATGGTTTTTTAATGAGAATGTCCACAAAACGAGGACGCCAGGTTCTTAACAGACGCAGGGCGCACGGCAGAAAACGGTTAACGGTGTAACCTTCCCCTGTTTTTTATACAATCAATGCCGCCGACAACCCGTTAATGACTGTAAAATTGGATACATGCGGATCGCCGCTTTGCATAATTTTGGACTGAAAAAAGCGCAAAAAATTTTAAAACGTCCGGAGTATCTTCGTTTGTCCCAGTCCGGGAAAAAGATCCAGGATGCTTTTTTTATTATACTTTACGCAAAAAACGCTTCCGGGAGCCCGCGACTGGGAATTACCGTTTCCAAACGAGTGGGTAACGCGGTGATGCGCAACCGGGTCAAACGGCTGGTCCGTGAATGGTTCCGGCTGTGTCGTGCAGGATGGGATGAATGCTGGGATTTAAATGTGATCGCAAAAAAAAAGGCGACAAACCTGTCTTTGAAGGGAGCCGCGCTTTCATTAGAAAAAATGATTTACCAAGTTGGGGGAGTCGGCCATTAAATTTTTATTTTTATTTTTAATAAAAATCTATCAGTTAGTCTTATCCCCCATGCTGGGACCGGCATGCCGCTTTTATCCCTCATGTTCTCAGTATGCTATTGAAGCGATTTCACGATATGGCGCAGCAAAGGGAGGACTCTTGGCGGTTAAACGAATTTTAAAATGCCATCCATTCCATCCCGGAGGCGTTGACCCGGTTCCGTAATTTGACAATAATACCACATTCCCTCCCAATGCCATTTCCGAAGACAAATTCATTTATCCCGGCGTGCGTTACTGATGCGTGAACCCCTTTTATTATTAACCATGATTTACCATTCCGGTCTAATTATTGAAATAAATTCAATGATTGACCGGCTGTTCAGGAGTCAAATATGGAACAAGGCCGACTGTTTTTAGCCATCGTACTCTCTTTTCTGGTGTTTGTTGTTTGGGAATTTGTTTTTGTGGATAAGCAGGCGAAAAATCCACCGGCAGTTTCGGAAAAAAGCATCGAAACGCCCGAAACTCAACCCATTGTAAAAGATGTGGAATCCCCTGATGCGATTTCCGCGGAAATCCCGGCGCCTGCCGCTATGCCCCAGGCGCCGGGATTTGATACAGTATCGATAAATACCCCCCTTTATTCGGCAATAATTTCGGAGAAGAACGCGGCCATCGTCGGCTTCCTTCTTCACAATTACAAAGAACGCATGGGAGCCGGGTCTCCGAATAAGGAATTGATATCAAAAAATAATCCTTCAGGAACGGCTATTCTGGGGTTTTCCGGTAAAAGTATCCCAGGAATTTCAACAGCCGTTTTTACAACGGACGCCACAGACAAATCCATAGAAGTTAAGGACGGGGTTCGTTCGGTTTCTTTTTTCTGGCAATCGGGGGCGGGAATTCTGGTTGAAAAAAAATATTCCTTTTCTCCCGACACTTATAAAATTAAACTGGACGTGATTATTAAAAATGCATCCGCCCAGCCATTTGACGAAGACCTGACGCTGTCTTTAATCAACGCTCCCCCCAGCGGCAAGCAACAATTTTCCTTTGAAGGCCCCTTTGCCTTTATCAATGGGAAACTGGAGGATGTGCCGGTTAAGGATTTAGACGAAAAAAACTCGCTGGCAGGCGAAGTGGCCTGGGCCGGCCTGGGTGAGCAGTATTTCATGACCACCGTCATTCCTGAAAAAACAGCCTCCGCCACCGTTCTTCTGAAGCAGAATGCAGAGACGAAACTTCTGGAGACGCAATATGTTCAGGAAATGCCTATTTTGTCCCCGTCGACACAAAAGGAATTTCACTTCTCCCTGTATTTGGGTCCTAAGCGCATGTCTTCGTTAAAGGCTGCGGGCGGTAATCTGGATCAGGCCATTAATTTCGGATTTTTTGATATTCTTGCAAAACCTTGCCTCTGGCTGATGAACACCATCCATGACCGGTGGATACCCAATTATGGGGTGGCCATTATTCTGCTGACCATTCTGTTTAAGATTATTTTCTGGCCCCTGGGTTCCAAAAGCTATAAATCCATGGCGGAGATGAAAAAATTGCAGCCCCTGATGATGGAAATCAGGGAAAAGTATAAAAACGATAAAAAGAAAATGAATGAAGAGGTTATGGGGCTTTACAAGACATACAAGGTCAACCCCATGAGCGGCTGTCTGCCGATGCTGGTTCAGATCCCAGTATTTTTTGCGTTTTACCGAATGCTTTATGGTTCTATTGAATTGCGGCATGCGCCGTTTTTCGGATGGATCACGGACCTCTCGGCCCCGGATCGCCTGTTTTCGTTTGATTTTGCCATCCCCCTGATGACACCGCCTTACGGGATACCCGTTTTAACAATTATTATGGGCGCGACGATGTTTTTGCAGCAAAAATTATCGCCCCCGCCGGGAGATCCTACACAGGCCAAGATGATGATGCTGATGCCGCTGATTTTCACTTTCATTTTTATCAATTTCCCGGCAGGGTTGGTACTCTACTGGCTTGTTAACAATGTCCTGTCAATTTCGCAGCAATACTATATCACCAAGAAAACCGTTTAGCGTGGAGGCGATACATGAAGTCTTTTTTAGACTTTGAAGAAAAAAATGTGGAAAAAGCCGTTGAAAAAGCGTGCGCCGAACTGAAAGTATCCCGAGATAAATTGAAATATGACATTATTTCGCATGGCTCAAGCGGAATTTTCGGGTTGGTGGGGACAAAAAAAGCATTAATTCGGGTTTTTGTGCCGGGTATGTCTAACAAACAATTGCAATCGGAAATTTTTGATGAGACGCCTGCACAAGCCCTGAAAAAAGATGCCAAGCCGGACCTCCGCCAGCCCGTCCCAAATGATGTTTCTGCGCTGGTGGATGAGGCATTTGGCCAGATGACAAAACCGGAGCCTGAAAAAAGCCCCGAACCGCTTCCAAAAAAGCACAGGCCTGACGCAGCCAGACACCCACGCCACTCCCGGCCGACACCGGCTAAAATGGAAAAATCCCCGGAAAAGCAGGAAAAGGCAAAGCCCAAAAAACAAAAACCGGAACCAAAAAAGGCTGGATTGGATCAACCTGCCATGACGGTGCAAGACTCCCAGAAAACAGAAACAGAACAACATGACCCTCAACCGGCGGCGTCACCAGAACCGAGCATGCCGGTTGATCCGATTGTTCAGGCAAAAAATGCCGAGGCTGCCGCAGCCCTTGCGCTTTCACTTTCTCAAAAAATCCTTGACGCGTTGGGTGTTGCTGCGGAACTGTCCATAGAGAACACTTCCGATTTCTGCCGGATCAATGTCAAGGTTTCCGAACCAGGCGTTCTTATTGGAAAAAAGGGACAAACCCTGGATGCAATCCAGTACCTTATAGACAAAATTGTCAACAAACAATGCGGAAAAGGGAATCACGTTGTTTTTGATGTGGAAGGATATGTGGAGTCCCGGAAAACGGAATTAACAGACCTGGCATCCAGACTTGCCAGCAAGGCGATGAAAACAGGCAAACCGTCCACCATGACACGCATGAACGCCCATGATCGAAGGATTGTCCATGTATCATTAAAAAACAACCAGTCGGTGCGAACCCAAAGCGTGGGGGATGGATATTATCGAAAACTGATTATTTTTCCCAAAAAAAAGATATCCAAGCAATCGCCCGCTTCAAAACAGCCGGAACCAGACATGCAACAAGAATAACGGTGTGGCTACCGCTTATTTGCTTGAACCGGCTTTGCAAAAAACTATTTATGAAAATTCAAACCATTGCAGCAATCTCAACGCCTGCGGGCCATGGCGGCATCGGAATAATCAGACTGTCCGGGCCGGATGCAATCCCCATGGCCTTGTCCGTTTTCAGACCCGGATCCATTACAACGCAACCCGTCTCCTCCCCCATTCCAGGCTATGCGCAGACATTCCCGAGACCCCGCCATCTCTATTATGGGCACGTATATGATATAAATTTCGAGCAGATCATTGATGAAGCCCTTTTTGTGTTCATGCCGGAGCCACGATCATATACGGGTGAAGATGTCATTGAATTGCAAACCCATGCCGGCCCGCTTGTTCTGCAAAAAATCTTAAATGCACTTCTCCAGAAAGGCGCTCGTCTTGCCGAGGCCGGAGAGTTTACACGGCGAGCTTTTCAAAATGGTCGAATTGATTTAACCCAGGCTGAGGCCGTTATTGATATTATTAATGCCAAATCTGACAGATCCCTCGAATTATCCATGGCCATGGTGTCAGGTGGCTTAAAGCAAAAAATAACAGACTTTCGGGAGATGATTTGGAACGCCCTTTCTTTTGCTGAAGCCGCCATCGATTTTCCCGATGACATGGCAGACGAAATCGAAACCAGACCCTATTTTGGCCCCATAGAAAATCACGTTATTCCTGAAATTCAAAGGTTGATTGACGGATATAATACGCTTAATTTTCTCAGGGATGGCTTGAAGGTTGTTATAGTCGGCGGTCCCAATGTGGGAAAGTCCAGCCTCATGAATCGCCTGATAAACAAGGATCGCGCCATAGTCACCGACGTTCCTGGAACCACGAGAGATTTCATTGAGGAAAGCTTCACCGTTAATGGCGTGCCCATTGTTGTCACGGATACTGCAGGCATACGCGACAATCCGGATACCGTTGAAAAAATCGGAATTGAAAAGGCATGGAAAATTATTCATGAATCCGATATTATTTTATTCACGCTGGATGCCGGGAGAACCATTCAAGACGGAGATCTGATCCTTTTTAATAAGATAGGGGGAAAAAAGATTGTTCTTGTGGTAAACAAAACAGACTTGCCGATTGATCAAATCCGCCTGTCATTGCCGGACGCATGGGCAAATATTGACACCATCCGAATTTCCGCTCTTCGAAACCAGGGGATTGATGTCTTAAAAGAGAAAATCGCCCAAATATCATTGGGCTCCAAAATTCAGACGGAACAAAAAATCATTCCGAACCTGCGACAGAAAATCTGCCTTGAAAAGGCATTGCAATCATTGCAGGATGCGCAAGCTGGGCACTCCCGTGCAATTTATTTTGAATTGATAACCATTGATTTTCGTGCCGCATTGAATCATCTTTCTGAAATTACGGGAGAAACGGCAAAGCCTGACATCCTTGACACTATTTTCACCAGGTTTTGCATTGGAAAATAAGCCAAAGGCTGGGGCTGGATTGACAGACCGGCCATGCGGGTTGCCACTCAAAACAAAATCCAAAAATGTTTCACGTGAAACATTTTTTAAAACTTCCTTTACGCAAAATTAACTTATAAAAAACCATTGTTTTCAGGAGTAAAAATGACTACCGAAATTGATATGAAGCCATATTTTAAAAAATATGAAGCTATTATGAGCAAGGTTGACAGTGTGTTCCATAAAATGAAAGGTGACTTCCCGCAGGAAGTTGCCTGCAAACAGGGGTGCTCGGATTGCTGCCACGCCATGTTTGACCTTTCCCTTATTGAAGCATTATACGTGAACCACCATTTTAACCAGCAGTTCACGGGAGATAAAAAAAATGCATTGATCGAAAAAGCAAACAAGTCGGATAGGCAGGCATATAAAATTAAAAAAAATGCTTATAAATCATCCCAGGAAGGCAAGGAAGAAGCCGAAGTCATCGAAGAGGTTTCCCGCATGCGTATACGCTGCCCGCTGCTGGGTGAAAAGGATTTGTGTGAAATGTATGAATTCCGCCCCATTGCCTGCCGGGTTTATGGAATTCCGCAAGCTGTTAATGGAAAAGGCAGAACATGCGGATTTTCGGGGTTTAAAGAGGGTGAGAGTTATCCCACGTTCAACCGCGACATCATCCATGATATGCTGGTTGTCATATCAAATGAGATAGTTCAATCGATTGGTTCAAAACACAAAAAAATGGGCGACCTTCTGGTGCCGCTGTCCATGGCGATCATTACAGATTATAATGAAGAATATCTTGGGATAGGTTCGGATAAAGAGAACGCTGAGACGAAACGCGAGGGCAAAGATGACAGTTCTGACAAGTGATGACGAAGCAAGAAAAAAAATGATATTTGACAGCATGGCGCCTCGGCGCCAGCGGCAAATTCAAAAAAGGGGATATGATAAGTGGGATCCTTTTCAGGAACCGAAAGACCCCATTGACCTTCGGCAGGATCGCACAAAAAGGACGTCCCAGGATCTCATCCGTGAATTTCTTCAGACTCTCAGCAGCAGTAGTTACAGCGCTGAATATGGCCGGGGGGCATTTGAGATCTGCATGGGAATTATTAATAATACGGAAAAATATCAGGGCATGTTTGATTTTGCCTGCTGGTATGGTGATCTGCTAAAAAAAGAAGGTCATGTAAAAAAATAGAAGGATTTTTATTTACAGGTGACCAGCTTAATTTTTTTAAATAAGATCAAAAAATCAGATTCACAAAAGCCTGTTTAAGAGACAAAATCGATATATCCAAGGCAATGGTATTGCCCTAAAAAAATCATTCAATATACACGCGATAATTCATTTTTATAAAATTTGGGCAGCCAAATCCGGCTGCCCAAATAAAAAATCCTTAATTTCGACGCTATCTCTGAAACCACCAGGCAACAATCGGCAAAAAAACAATTAACAGAATAATAAGGATTCCCGGTAAGGAGCTATAGGCCGTATATGGCGGCTGTCCTTTACGTTTCGCTTTTTTAACTTCATTTAAAAACCAGTTTCCAAGCAATCCGGCTGCAAGACACACAGCAATAATTTTTATAAGAATCACTAAATTTTCCAACAATAAAGTCCTTTTCCTTAATCTTTAATTTTTTTTGGCAAACCCTGCCTCAAGTCAGCGCAAAAAAATCCTTTCCCATAAAAGTATCTGGGTAGCTGATTGACTCAAGTCGCCACATCATGTTGTGGTTTTGCCACATACAGATCTTTCACTGCGGGTGGTCGAGTGGTAACGGCTTGTTGCATAAGACGATAGAACAAATTGCCCCGATATTTTGAGCGTCGGCGGTTGAAACGAAAGGCAAACTCGTCAAGATATGCCTGAAGATGCGATGGCGTTACAGCGCCCTGATGTGTGGCCGCCAGCCAGCGTTTAAGCAGAGAGATGACCAAGTGGACATGATCAAGTTGCTGTCGCGCCAACTCGCCTCCAGTAGAGGCCACATGAGCCTGATGCTGATATCCCTTTGCTGCAAGCCTGTCTAAACAGACAATCCATCGGTCACTAACGTTGCACCGGGTTTCACCGAGTCGCAAACAAACATTTCGACAGTAGCTCTGTCTATCGCCTCGACACAACGGAAGCGGACCCTACCGAGCTTATCCTTCACCTCACCTTCCACTGCGACAAGAATCAAAGTCTTCCCCTCAGCTCCTCGCCCTCGAGTACCTTCTTTTTGCCCTCCGATATAGGCTTCATCCACTTCTATTCGGCCAGTAAGTCGGTCCCGACCACTGCGAACCATGACCGAACGGAGTTTTCTCAACCACGCCCAAGCAGTTTGATAACTACCAAAGCCATAGGTGTCGCACAGATTTTTTGCGCTCATCCCTGTTTTTTGTGCCATCATCAGCCACATGACATGAAACCAAAATCGAAGCGGCTTGCGACTATCCTCAAAAACAGTCCGGGTAGTTACCGAGCTTTGCCGTCCGCATTTTTGGCAATGCCACAATCTACGTTCTGTCCGCCAGGCATTTCGTCCCTCACATCGCGGACAAACAAAACCATCTGGCCATCGGACCCACTCAAGGTAGGCGACGCAGTCTTCCTCGGTCGGAAACCAGTCCAACACTTCTTCAAACGTCCGGGGGTATGGGTGCTCAACAGTGGCCTTCATTTTTACCACACTACCCAATGTAGCGACTTGAGTCAATCAGCTACCCAGATAAAAGTATGAAAATTATTCAAAAATCTTTTCATCCGGTGCATCGGCTTCGATTGCACCATTTTCATGGTTGCGAAGAGATGTGGCTTTTTTTATTTTGAATATGTTCCCTATACCATTCATTAGCGATAATCATGGACATAACCTCATTGCCGCCAGTCCAGATAGTCGCAAGTCGAAGATCCCGAACGATGCGCTCAATGGGATAGACATTTGTATAGCCAATGCCGCCCATGACCTGCATGGTGATTAATATAACGGTGGTGAAAGAGAAATGTCAACCGCAACATAAAAATAAACAGTGGGATTATAAAGGAAATGGGATGGCTGAAAAATTACCGGATAACGACGCGATTCACAAAAAGAGCGGCGATATCCCGAAAAGATTCCATTTCTAAGGCAGAAAAACGAAGGGTGGATGAAATAAAATATTCAGGATGGAGAACTTTATTGTTTGTTATAGAAACAGACTGAAGGGCGTAAAGGCAGGCCCCGCTGATGAGGTTGGAAATTTCCGTGACACTCTGAGAATCCACAATGGTTTTTACGCAGGTAGTGCGAAATTCATGATTAATGCCCGAATCTATAATGGTTCTAATACTTTCGCAAAGATCGTCGGGGTTTACCATTTTGGTTATGACAGGAATATAGCGCGCTAATGATGTTTTTACATCCATCGCGATATAATCGATACATTGACTGGACAATAATTTTTGAAGAACCTTGGGTCGGCTACCGTTGGTATCGAGCTTAATCGCATACCCGAGCGCTTTTATTTCATGACAAAAATCGAAGAGATCGAGATGAAGGGTTGGCTCTCCGCCAGTAATCACCACACCGTCCAAAAGAGATTTCCGTTTTTCAAGGAAATCAAAAATCTCTTTTGGATCGATTATCGTGCTCCCTGGCGTTCGCCGAACCAGTTCGGGGTTGTGGCAATAGGGACAGTCGAAATTGCATCCTGAGGTAAAAAGGACGCAGCTTATTTTAGAAGGAAAATCAATAAAGGAATTTTTTTGAATGCCTCCAATAATCATGACATTATAAACCGCCTTACGCGCTTGCCATGGAGAATGTTTTGCGAATGTGAAATTCGGATAATTTGCCGTTATTCCACTGGCTGACCGGACGAAGGTAACCCACAATGCGCGAATAAACCTCCACCGGTTTGCTGCATTCCGGGCATGCCGCATGCTCTCCGGCGATATATCCATGGGCGCAGCAAACGCTGAAAGTCGGCGATAAAGTAAAATAGGGCAGCTTGAAGTTGCTTGTTATTTTTTTTACCAGATTTCGGGTCACATCAATATTGTCCATCTGCTCGCCGAGAAAAATATGGAAAACTGTCCCGCCCGTATATTTTGTCTGAAGCTCATCCTGGAGTTCCAGCGCATCAAAAATATCATCGGTATAATTGACGGGCAGTTGGCTTGAATTGGTATAAAAAGGATCCGCCCCCTCCTTATAATAGGCTTCATTGGCGCAAACAATCTCCGGATACTGTTTTTTGTCCATCATCGCCAGACGAAAGGCGGTTCCCTCTCCGGGCGTTGCTTCCAAATTGAAAAGTTCGCCGGTTTCTTCCTGAATGGATGCGATCAACTGCCGCAGAAAATCCAGCACTTCCACGGCAAATGCATGGCCGACCGGGCTTCCAATATCCTCCTTCATAAAATTCAAACAGGCTTCGTTCATTCCGATAATGCCGATGGTTGAAAAATGATTGGTCCAGTAAGCGCCGGATTTTTCCTTAATGCTTCGCAGATAAAATTTAGAATAGGGATACAAATTCTGCTCGGTAAATTTTTCAAGCACTTTCCGTTTGATAAGCAGGCTTTCTTTGGCGATGCGAACCTGGGTTTTTAGATGATCAAAAAATTCCGTTTTGGTTTTGGAAATATACGCGATTCTGGGAAGATTCATGGTCACCACGCCGATGGATCCTGTCAGGGGATTGGCGCCAAAAAGTCCGCCGCCTCTTTTCTGGAGTTCCCGATTATCCAGACGCAAGCGGCAGCACATGGATCTGGCATCTTCCGGAGACATATCGGAATTTACAAAATTGGAAAAATACGGAATTCCGTATTTTCCGGTCATTTTCCAGATATTTTCAAGATTGGGGTTATCCCAGTCAAATTCCTTTGTAATATTATAGGTGGGTATGGGAAAAGTAAATACTCTGCCCCTAGCGTCGCCTTCCATCATGACTTCGGCAAAGGCGCTGTTAAACATGTCCATTTCAGCCTGAAATGCGCCATAAGTTTCTTTCTGATATTGTCCGCCAATGATCACGGGCGAGTCCTTGAAGGTGCTTGGCACGGTAAGATCCATGGTGATATTGGTAAACGGGGTCTGGAACCCCACCCGGGTGGGGATGTTGATATTAAAAATAAATTCCTGAAGCGCCTGTTTGACCTCTTTATATGACAGATTGTCCTTTCGAATAAAAGGCGCCAGCAACGTGTCGAAATTGGAAACAGCCTGGGCGCCCGCTGCTTCCCCCTGAAGGGTATAGAAAAAATTAACGATTTGCCCCAAAGCGGATCGCAAATGTTTGGGCGGCGCGCTCTCCACCTTTCCTGGCACCCCCATGAAACCAACGGTCAACAGATCCTGTAAATCCCAACCCACGCAATAAATCGACAGCAGACTCAGGTCGTGAATATGAATATCCCCGCTGATATGGGCCTTGCGGACTTCCGGCGGGTAGATGCGGTTTAACCAGTATTCAGCGGTTATATCAGATGAAATATAATTGTTCAGCCCCTGGAGGGAATAACTCATATTGCTGTTTTCTTTAATTTTCCAGTCCATTTTCTGAACATAGTTTTCCACAATTTCAACATGGGCTTTGGTGGTGATTTTACGGATCTGGGCATGCTGTTCCCGATAAATAATATAGGCTTTGGCGGTTTTAAAATACGGTGAATCCAGGAGAACCCGTTCTACAATATCCTGAATATCTTCCACTTCCGGTGTGCTGGTGCGAAGCAGATCATGCGCAAGCGTCAATACGCGCAACGTTAGTTTTTTTGCTTCTTTTTCGTCGAACTCTTCGGTGGCAATTCCTGCCTTGGCAATAGCGGCGGTAATTTTAGACGAATCAAAATCATCGATTCTTCCGTTGCGTTTTTTTATGCTGGTAAAATTTGACATATTCACCCTTTCAATCAATTCAGCGTATTTGGGGCAGATCAGAATTTTGGCAATAATGCGGGGGTTTACAGGATTCTTTTGCACTTTTCGTTAGATTTAATAAAAAAATATCACTATATATTGTTAATTGTCAAGAATATTTTCTATATATTGTGTTTTATTATATTTAACGCGCTTTCTTTTGTTAAGTCCATTATTTTTCTGCACACATCATCCTGATTGACGTGGCCGCATTTGATGGTGATGTCCGCATGTTTCACATACAGCCTGGAACGCTCCTCAAACAGCTCCGCCAGAGTCTGGTCCGGGCGTTTGGCAATTCCCCGGCGACTGAAATCCCCCAGCCGCCGGGCCAGGCATTCAAAATCCACATCCAGAAAAATGACAATGCCGTCGGTTTTCAGATGATTTATGGCTGGCTCGCTGTAAACAGCCGAACCGCCTGTGGCGATGACATTGTTTTTCATGGAAAGGCCAAGAATCACCTGCTCTTCAATGGCACGTAAGGCGGTGTGCCCGCCTGTATCCACAATATCCTGTAATCGCATGTTTTTAAAAGTTTGAATAAGCACATCCGTGTCGACGAAATCCCGTGCGGTCATTTTCGCCAGGATAACGCCCACTGTGCTCTTGCCGGAACCTGGCATCCCGATCAGCACAATATTTGATTTTATTCTTTGCACAGCGCACCCATGGTAATTATTTTCCATCTGTTTTTTTCCGCCTCGTCTTTCAAATCCCGTGTTGGATTTACGGCCACCGGGTTGCCCACAGCGCTTAAAAATGAAATATCCGCGTGATGGTCCGAATAGGCGTAAGATGTGTCAAGATCGATTCCATGGGTCCGGGCGAGATGATTAATCAACCGGCATTTTTGTTTTCCGACACAGATCCGCCCCTCTGCTTTGCCGGTACAGATGCCTAAAGGGGTTGTCTCCAGTTTTGTAGCGATCATGAAATCCGCATTCATATCGTTTTTCACCGGTTCCAGCAGGTGTTCCGCTGTTGCGGAAATGAGAACAATAATATGGCCCTTGCGCCGGTGCATTTTCATCATCGCCACCATGCCAGCAAAAAGCGCCGGTTTTATTCTCAATCCATATATTTCAGTTCCCTGTTCCTTCAGCCAGTCAATTTGCTGGCCTTTATATGTGCTGACATAAATCTGATTATAGCGCCAGGGCGGCATCCACTGATTTTTATAGGCAAAGGAAGCTGCGATCACTCCGAGTATTTTGAACCCATATACCAGCGAATATTTGTTTTTTTCGATGAAATACCTGGCCTCCATGGCCTGGCTTTCGCCGTTTAACAGGGTCTTGTCCAAATCAAAAAAAGCCGCTGTCTTTTTTCCGGTTTTATGATTTTTCATTCCTCTCCTGTTTTTATCCCGATAAAATTCGAGTTGTTTTGTTTTATCTTCGTTTATCAGAATATAGCACGTCATGCAAACAGGCTTTTTGGTTGATGGAAAACCTTCCATTTGCTACCCTCTTTCGGCATGTTTTTTTATTTCCAAAAAAATCAGCCACAGGAGAATATTCAGATGGGCCTCTATGATAAAGATAAAAGCCGGGTGCTTGCCTGCGCCCAGTGGCTTTCAGAAAACGGTTATTTTGGCTGCCGGCTCGGTTCCGGCGGGAATGTTTCCATTAAAATAAAGGAAAGGGGTCTTATTATTATCACCCCCACCAATAAAACCTATAAGAACATGACAATAGAAGATATTTGCGTTGTGGATAGGAATATGAAACAGGTGGAGGGCAATTTTCCGCCGTCAATAGAGATGAGTATGCACGCCTCCGTATATGACAAACGGCCTGAAATCAACGGTGTAATTCATACACACCAGGATTTTGCCAGCATCTTTTCAATAATCAATCAGCCTATTCCTGCTTTATTTGATGAAGTGGTTCTGGCTCTTGGCGAAATCACCGATATCGTTCCTTACGCCCTTTCGGGTACGGATAAACTGGCGCAAAACGTCTCATCCAAACTCGGCAATCAATGCAACAGTTATATTCTTCAAAATCATGGAGCCCTGGTGCTGGGACCAAACCTTGAAATCGCCTTAAAAAACACAGAACTACTTGAAAAATCAGCTAAAGTTTATTATTATGCATTAACAACGGGAAAATCCGTCTCCTTCACCCCGCAATCCTCGGTAGACCATTTTAAACAGTTGCGATTGCCCAAATAATTGATAAAAATGATGAATCGCCATACATTTTCATGAATATTTTTGTATTGATATTTTGTTGATAACCAAATAGTTTTAAACAGTTTAAAAAACACCATTCATAAATCAACTGTTTTAAACTCGCCATGTCATAGACTATCACCATCTCGTTATAAAATAATTAATTTTATTTTTAAGCACTTATAGAGTTATTGGTGTTATGAACACGCCTTAATATAATAATAATTATATTATAAAAATTAAAGGAATCCTTATATGAAATTTACCATTTTAAAAAATGAAATCGCCGATGTCTTGTCCCGGCTTCAGGGAATTGTCGGACGGAAAACCAGTCTGGCCATTACGGAAAATGTTTTAATCCGTACCACGGAAAACGGTGTAATTCTGTCTGCAACGGATTTGGAAACCGGGTTTGAAGGATTTTATACAGCGACAGTGGAAAACCATGGCGAAGCGGCTGTAAACGCAAGAAAACTTCATGATATCGTTAAAATGTTTCCAACGGATTATTTAATTTTTGAGGAATTGGACAATAACTGGATACAAATTTATTCTGATACTGTGGAATATCATCTGGTGGGAATGAATACGGAAGATTTTCCGGATATTCCAAAAGTGGCGGATGTGGATTTTTTTTCTGTTAAATCGGAAACATTCAGAAAAATGATTGAAAAATCCATCGCCATTAATGTGGCGGGAGATGAAAAAAGGGAACACATGATCGGTGTTCAACTGGAAAAAATTGTTTTTGGATCAGAAAATATCGTTCGGATGGTTTCAACAGATATTAAACGGTTATCCAAAATTGATTATATTTGTGATCCTGAATCCGGATTTATTCCCGGTGAGCCGGTGATTCTCCCGAAAAAAGGACTTGGCGAAATTAATAAATTTCTTGAATTTGAAGGAGACGTCAAGATTGGCGTCAAAGATAATCATTTTATAGTAAAAAAAGACAATGAAACCATTATTATAAATCTCCTTGAGGGCGAATTTCCAAAATATCATGACCTCTTGACCATCGATGAAAGTTTTGATGTGGCATTTGACCGGGGATTATTAATGATGATGCTGAAAAGAATGACGATCATAACCTCCGAAGAATACCGCTCGGTTCTTTTTAATTTTGAAAACAATGAATTAATTACCCGGGCCACAAACCCAAGCGTTGGTGAATCCAAAGAAAAAATTGCCATCGAATTTGACAGGGAAGGCATTGAAGTAGCGTTTAATCCCAAATATTTTATTGAAGCCTTGAATTTTATTGAAAGCGATTTCGTCATGTTAAACATTAAAAATAACGAAAGTCCCTGTATTGTGCGCGGCGAAAAAGAAACAAATTATATCAATATCATTATGCCCATGAAAATATAAAAAGTGAAAAACAATGAATCAGAATAATTCAACCAACCAAACCTATGATGAAAATAATATCAATGTATTAAAAGGCCTGGAAGCGGTCCGCATCCGTCCGTCCATGTATATCGGCAATGTAGATGTGGCGGGCCTGCACCACCTGGTTTATGAAATCGTCGACAACAGCATTGACGAGGCCATGGCCGGGTATTGCGATACCATTCATGTGGTTATCCATACGGATAAAAGTGTTACTGTGGAAGACAACGGCCGGGGGATTCCCGTTGGCATGCATAAAACGGAGAATATTCCCGCCCTGGAAGTGGTGCTGACCAAACTTCATGCAGGCGGCAAATTCGATCACGATTCATATAAAGTATCCGGCGGGCTCCACGGGGTCGGCGTGTCGGTGGTGAACGCATTATCGCAATTGCTGGAAGTGGAAGTTTATTTAAACGGAAAAATTTATTATCAATCCTATTCCAAAGGCCAGAAAACCTGCGAATTAACCATTAAAGGCGATACGGACAAAAAAGGTACGAAAATCCGGTTTATTCCGGATACGGAAATCATGACCACCGATGAGTTTTCCTATGACACCCTGTCCAGCCGCCTGAGGGAACTGGCGTTCTTGAACAAGGGTCTGACCATCACCATCGCAGATGACCGGTCGGACCAGAAGGAAATTTTTCATTACGAAGGCGGGTTGTCTGAGTTTGTCCAATATTTGAACCGGAGGCATGAGGCTCTGCATGACCCCATTGTGGTGGAAGGCGAAAAAAATGATATTCAAGTGGAAATCGCCATTCAATATAATGATACCTATAATGAAAAATTATTCTCTTTCGCAAATAATATCAATACGATGGAAGGCGGATCCCATTTAAGCGGATTCAAGGCGGGACTCACCCGGAGCATCAATGCCTATGCCGCCACCGCGGATGCGTTTAAAAATCTCAAGGCCAAAATCAGTGGGGATGATGTCCGGGAAGGGCTGACCTCCATTATCAGCATCCGCATCAAATCGCCCCAGTTTGAAGGTCAGACCAAAACAAAACTGGGAAACAGCGAGGTAAAGGGTATTGTTGAGTCCCTGATAAATGAAAAATTAAGCACATATTTTGAAGAAAACCCTTCGATTGCAAAAAGAATTGTCGAAAAATCCGTGGATGCGGCCCGGGCCCGGGACGCCGCGAAACGGGCCCGGGACATGGCAAGAAATGCCGGGTCTTTAATGGATTCAACCCTGCCCGGAAAACTGGCGGACTGCCAGTCATCCGAACCCGCGGCCCGGGAATTGTTTCTGGTGGAGGGCGATTCCGCGGGCGGGTCCGCAAAATCAGGCAGGGACAGAAAAACCCAGGCGATTTTGCCGCTCAGGGGTAAAATTCTCAATGTGGAAAAAGCGCGGTTTGATAAATTGCTCCGCAGTGAAGAAATTAAAAATATTATTACGGTGCTGGGCACCGGCATCGGCCGGGAAGAATACGATATTGATAAAATTAAATATCATAAAGTCATTATCATGACCGATGCGGATGTGGACGGCTCCCATATCCGCACCCTGCTGCTCACTTTTTTTTACCGGCAGCTTCCGGAACTGATCGAAAAAGGTTACCTTTATATCGCCCAGCCGCCGCTGTTTCGTATCGGAAAAGGAAAAAGCGAAAAATATCTGAAAGATGAAAAAGAATATACGGAATATATTTTAAAACGAACTTGTGAACAGAAATTTGTCAAAACTGATTTTGATGACAATGAATTGTCCGGCCATACTCTTTACCTGTTTATCACCAATCTGGCGGATTATTTTTCAACGCTCAAGCAACTCAATAAACAGGGCTTTTATGCAGATCTGGTGGAACTTCTGATACAAAACGGAGTTTCCAGCAAAATATTTCTCCAGGACCGGGAAAAAATGGAAGCGCTGAGGGGCACATTAAAGAAAAACGGATACCTGGCCGGAGATATAAATTGGAATGAAGAAAGAAATATATTTGAAATGATGGTGGTTTCAACGGAAGTAGATATTTTAAATGATTTGTTTGTGGGCGCGTCCGGAAAAAACAAGACCCCCATTAAAATCGGCAGGGGATTAATTTATTCCCCGAATTATCAAAATGCGTTGATGCTTAGCGAAAAAATAGAAAAATACAACCATCCGCCCTTTTATGTATTTAACAAAAATAGTGAATCAGAACCGGCCATTATCAGCGACAAACAGGAATTGATTCACTATTTGATTGAAGAAGGAAAAAAAGGGCTGACCATTCAGCGGTATAAAGGTCTGGGAGAGATGAACCCGAATCAGTTGTGGGACACGACGATGGATCCGGAGACCCGAACCCTGCTTCAGGTGAAAGTGGAAGATGTGGTTCAAACTGATGATATTTTTACCATTCTCATGGGTGATGAAGTGGAGCCCAGGCGGCATTTTATTGAGACGAACGCCCTGGAAGTCAATATTTTAGATATTTAACGAATTAAAATTTCTTAAAATTTCGCACTATACAGCATCCGTCCCAGAATCATACGGAGGACTTCGGAGGTGCCTTCGACGATTTGAAGAATTTTTGCGCCTTTATACAGGCGGGAGACGGGATATTCATCCATGTATCCGTATCCGCCGTGAATCTGGAGGGCGTCGCTGGCAACTTTTTCCAGCATTTCAGAGGCGAACAGTTTGGCCGTGGTGGCTTCAAACGTATGGGGGCGGTCCTGGTTTTTCAGCCAGGCGGCTTTCAGATATTGCGGGTTGCGGAAATAGGATACCCGTCTTCGGTAATGAGGGTTAACTGTTCAATCCGTTGTTGACTTCCGGAAGCACGTTTGGCGGAAAAACCCCCAGGATGGATGGAAAATTGGTTGCGACCGTGCGCCAGGTTTTGGGGTCGTTTTCATCCGTATGGGAGCCCAATGGGACAAAATGGCCGGGGATGATATTGCCGCCGGGAACGCAGAGTCTGCCGCATATCGGGGCCAACATCATCTGGAGATAGGACAAGACCGTGCTGTGGCGGGTATAATAGCAGCCAAGATCCGCGTGAAAGCACCACTTTCTGCGTGAAAGCTCCCTGCAAAGCGCATAAACGTCGTCATAAGCAAGTTCGCATAGTTCTATCGCGCCCTTGATGTCAAAGTCCCTGAACCAGGGTGCAATGGTTTCAAACCCGGTCAGATGCCTTGAAATATAGTCGCGGTTTTCCCACCTGTTTTCCAGGATGATGGCGATCATGGCTTTGGTGAGAAGGGCGTCGGTGCCGGGTTTGATGGCCAGATGGATGTTGGCGGCTTTCGCGGTTTCAGATTTCCTTGGATCAATCACCACCAGCAGTTTATCCGGATTTTTGGCGAATTCACGAAGAATCAGCGGCGCGCGGGGGATCTGGTGGCTTTCCATGCCGTTCCATCCGATGGCGAGCATCATGTCGCAATGTTCTTCATCGGTGATGGTAAACAGGTTCTGGCGTCCCAGCATTTTGCCGCATACCCAGAAATACCCGGTCAGTTCCTGGGCCACCGGGTTGTAGTAGTATTTGGAACCGAGTCCCTTCAACAGCCCCAGGCCGAACGCGGCCTGGAAATGGCAGCCCTGTCCCCCGCCCATGTGCGCCAGGGATCGGGGGCCGTGGGCCGCCAAAATGGCTTTCAGTTTTCCGGAAATCTCGGTGATGGCCTGATCCCATCCGATTTCCTCAAAACCGTTTGGTGTTTTTTTCAGCGGTTTGGACAAACGGTCGGCATGGTGATGGGTATGGGCCACATGGCTCCCTTTAACGCATATATACCCCTGGCTGCGAGGGTTGTCCTTGTCGCCTCGCACTTTCAGGATGCGGTTGTCCGCTATTTCCATTTCAAGGCCGCAATTCTGGGGACACAGGCCGCAGCTTGTTTTTTTCCATTCACTCATGGCCTTGTTCCTTTATTCATCAATTTTTTTCATTCATAGATTTTTTCATCCAGGGCTTCCGCCTCGGCGGCGTCCATTTCCAGATCACGGGTTCCGCCTTTGGCTTTTTGGGCGGCATATTCCTTGTACCATTCATGGGCGATGATCAGTGACATCATCTCGCTTGTGCCGGTCCAGATGGAGGCGAGCCGCAAATCCCTCACGATTCTTTCCACCGGAAAAACAGTTGTGTATCCGATGCCGCCCATGACCTGCATGGCGTTATGGGCCACTTTCTGGCAGGCTTCCGTGACGAACTTCTTGGTTTCCGAGATCATTTTCCGCAAGCGGTTCTGTTCCACATCACCGTCCACGGCCCGGCAGGTCGCATAGATCATTGACCGGCAGGCGTCGAGCAGCATGGCGGCTTCGGCCACCTGAAAGCTGACGCCCTGGAAATTGTTTATCGGCATGCCGAATGCTTTTCGCCGGCTGGTATAGCCGGTCGCCACTTCCAGCGCGGGTCTCGCGGCCCCGATGGTCATGGCTGCGGTCCCCAGTCTTTCCGGAATCATCATGGTGTTGAACACCTTATATGCGCCGTTGATTTCTCCAACCACGTTCTCTTTCGGCACCCTGGCGTCCTTGAACACCAGTCTTCCCGCGCCTCCTCCCCGGCATCCCATCAAACCATACAGATAATCGACGGTCACTCCCGGCCCGCGGTCAACAATCAGGCAAGTCAAGGATTCGTGGGGCTTGGCAGTGGGATTGGTTTTGGCGTAAACCAGAAAATAATCAGCACCCTCGGCGCCCACGATAAACCGCTTTTGCCCCGTCACTTCAAAATAATCGCCCTTATCAACGGCATAGCTGGTGGCCCCGAAAAAATCCGATCCGCCACGGGGTTCCGTAAGACATTCCGCCGCAAAAATTTCCCCTTTCAGCAAGGGTTTGACATATTTTTCCTTCAAAAAATCGGAACCATGCTGAACAATGGCGTCACAGACCAATTCCGCCCCGACGCCGAACACGCACGCAAAAATATAACCAAGGGTTCCCACTTCTTCCATGATGGTTGCGGTCGTCACCCAATCCATGCCCCGGCCCCCCCATTTTTGGGGATACCGGCAGCCGAGCAGGTTCCGTTTTCCGGCTTCCTGTAAAAACGCTTTTGGAAACCTGATCTTGTCGGCATCCATATCAAGAATCATCTGTTTGGGAACCCATTTGACCAGTTCCCTGACTTCTTCCCGTATTTTTAGCTGTTCTTCGTTTAAAAGATAATCAAACATGGCTCGTCTCCTTTTTAATTTGATTCCACTTCCGCCAGGGCCGTATCCTGGTATGCATGAAACAGATCATGGCAGAACCGGTCCCATCGCCCGCAGATTTCGATTGTTTTATCATCCGGAATATAAATGTTCTGATATGCCGTCAGTTCCGTTATTTCCTTGGCAAGGGGATTGATCACGGTTTCATCCGCTCCTTCCAGGACGTTCCGGACGAAATCGCCTGCCGGATACCAGGTTGACGCCTTGACGAAATCCCGGTGAACCTGGGTGAGCAACACATTGCGAGGCCCCTCCCACAGCTCGTTAATGGCGGAATCCCGGTACAGGCGCGGCAGGGATGAAAAATCCTCCATCACCCCATGCCCGCCGAATAGGGACATGGCCGTGCGGATGGTGTCCGTGCAGTCCCAGGACGCGGCCATTTTCTGGAGCATGATCAGTTCCCGTACATTGAACCGCGTTTTCCGGCCCCTGCCATCTTTTTGGGGACTCCCCGCAATGCCGCCCGCAAGATTCAGGATTTCCCGGTTGAGCTTGAACGCGCCGGCCGTGGTCCGCCTGGCGGTCCGTTCAATGTGCCTGAGCTGGCCTGCGGCAAGAGGGAACTGGCCGATTTTGAGGCCGAACGCTTCCCTGAACCGGCTGTACTGCATGGCCTCGCGCACGGCCCGGGTCATGAACGCGCCTCCGGAAAGCCCCACGGTCATCCGGGAATAGGTCAGAACAATGCCCGCCACATTGGAAACCCCGCGATCCATGGGCCCCACCGGATAGGCCACGGCCCCGTTGAACGTGATTTCAGCCGTGGTCAGTTCGCTGGTGCCCATTTTCCACTTGATGCGGTTGATGGTGTATCCGTTCCGGATTTCCTTTTCCTTGTTTCCGGGGAGCCAGGACGGCACGACAAACAGGGCCACCTTGTCGCTTCCCGCGGGCTTTGCCGTGACCACCGCATAATCCGCATGGGTCGCGGAACAGAAAAATTTGTCCCCGTAAAGCTTCCAGACCCCGTTTTCCTCCACCGCTTCCAGCATATTGGCCGGCACATCCGAACCGCCCTGAATCTCGGAAAGGTACTGGGCGCCGATGGCGAAATCACCGTCGATCCCTTCCTTGCAATGAGCAAGAACCTGCTTTAATGCATCCGAATCCGGATACGCCTCGATCAGGGCGATGAGTCCTTCGGTGCACGTCAGGGGGCAGGAAATGCAGGCCTCGCCGTTCTGGTAAATCAGAAACAGCTTGATGAATTTTTTCCAGGGGGACGTGCGAGCCGAAAACAGCCCCTCCCCGAAAATTTCCGTTTCCATGATCCGGGTTTCCAGGGGCCGCTCAATCCGGTCGATGCGGTTGTTCAGGCCGTCATATTGGGTCAGAAAGGGCCTTTTTTCCGGAACGGCGGCGGCATTCGCCAGATCCCGCCACCGGTATGACGCTTTTTTTGAAATGGTGCGGGCCGCGGCGTCCACCCGCTCCCATTCCTCACCGGTATAGGTTTTGACCACCTTCTGAATAAAGGGATCATCCTCGTAATAATTGACGTTTTTTCGCCATTCAATAAATTCGGCAAAGCGGTATGGATTGTTGCGGTTTGCGGTGCTCATTTTTGGATTCCTTTTATTTTATGACCGTTTCTTTCGGTTGAAATCCCGTATTATCCGTGTGATAAACTGTTTTTCATGATTTATAATATTTTTGGTTATCTGAGTTATTATTTTATTTTAGTTGTTTGCACATAAAATATAGCAGCCGGCCAAAGAAATAACATCTCTTTTTATCATCATTGAATAATCCCATTACCGGACAAGATCCGGAATTTTCAACCACTACTCATTGAAGGAACTTAACAAATGGCGGAACCGGGAAAAATCAATCAGTTGCGGGTGGTCAAGCAGGCGGCTGCGGGCATGTATCTGGACGGCGGGGAGTCGGGCGAAATCCTGCTGCCGAACCGGTATGTCCCCGAAAACTGCCGCATTAATGACAATCTTGACGTGTTTATTTATTTTGATTCGGAAGATCGTATTATCGCCACCACCGAGACGCCGAAAGCACAGGTCGGGGAGACGGCCTGGCTCAAGGTGGTGGATGTGGGCGACGCGGGCGCGTTTCTGGACTGGGGACTCCCGAAGGATCTGCTGGTTCCTTTCAGCGAGCAGGCCCGGCCCATGAAAAAAGGTAAATCTTATATGGTTTATCTTTATCTGGACGTTCAAACCGGCCGCATTGCGGCATCCTCAAAGCTTGAAAAATTTATTTCAAGCAAATCCAACGAATTAAAGGATGGTCAGGAGGTGGATCTCGTCATCGCGGACCAAACCGATCTGGGATATAAAGCCGTGATCAACCACCGGGTCTTTGGCGTTCTCTATCAATCGGAAATATTTCAAGAGCTTACAACCGGGCAAAAAATTGCGGGCTGGGTGAAAAAAGTCAGGGCCGATGGAAAAATCGATCTGTGCCTGCAAAAACCCGGTTATGAGCAGGTGCCGGATCTGGCCGAGCAGATCATCCGGACGATCGCGGCCAGAGGCGGGTTCATCCCTGTGACCGATAAAAGTTCCGCTGAAGAAATCAAGGAGCTGTTCGGCGTCAGCAAGAAAACTTTTAAAAAAGCCATTGGCGCGCTTTACAAATCCCGGCGGATCACCCTGGAAGCAGACGGTATCGGCCTGGCCCGGTGAAGCTTTGTACAGAAAAATGTTGACAGTGTAAACATTTCCATTTAAGCTCCCTCCTGTTGCAATTGCCGGATGAAATCAACCTAAACGCTATAAAACCGCAAAAATATCCATGAAACAGACGGATGACCAGACACCTGCCTATCACCACGGTAATTTACGGCGGGTTTTGATTGATACGGCCCTGGAGATCATTTCCGAGCAGGGGGCGGACGATGTTTCCTTGCGACAGATCGCCAAACGGGCAAAAGTCAGTCACACGGCTCCGTACCGCCATTTTAAGGATAAAAACGCCATTCTGGCGGCGGTGGCAAAAGAAGGCTTTGATATGATGCTCCGCCAGACCGAGGAACGCATCGCCAAGAGTCCTGCGGATGAACTGGAGCATTTTGCGATTTGCGGATTATCGTATATTGATTTTGCCTTAAATTATCCCTCCCATTACCGGGTGATGTTCGGCTCCCGTTATAAAAATTCCTGCTATACCGATAAATTCACCCCCGAATCCACGCCATCCTTTGCATTGCTCCAGGATAACATCCGGATATGTCAGGAAAAAGGCATGTTAAAAAAAGGCGACATCCGGGAAATGACCCTTGCGGCCTGGTCCATTGTTCACGGGTTCGCCATGCTTCGCATTGATAACCACCTGCCGGAACAAGGAATGGATGAAAAAAAATTAAAAGAACTCAGACGCGCCGTGGTGATGACTTTGTATTCCGGACTTCGGCCCGAGTCATAACCGTTATTTTTTTTGTATAATTACAATTTAATAAAGAAGGGGGTAACAATGACCGAGGATGTTTATAAAAAACTGGCAACCGTTCTGGATACGCTGCCCAACGGATTTCCCGCAACCGAAAACGGGGTGGAAATTAAAATTTTGAAAATGATTTTTTCCCCGGAGGATGCGGAATTGTTTTGCGATTTGCGGCTCAAATTTGAAACACCCGAACAGATTGCCGAACGCACCGGCCGGCCCCTGGAAGGGTTGGATGATCGCCTGAAACACATGTGGGAAAAAGGGCAGATTTTCGGCGTGGATTTTGGAGAGGTGCGGGTTTACAAAATGATGCCGTGGGTGTTCGGCATTTTCGAATTTCAATTAAAATACATGACCAAGGAATTTGCGCTGCTTTGTCATGAATATGAAAAAACCTTTGGCCCCCAGTTTTTCAGCTCCAAGGTGCCCCTCATGAACGTGGTGCCCGTGGAGCAGGAAATCGCCAGCAATGAAACCCCCCTTCCCTTTGAGCAGGTGTCGTCCATTATTGAAAACGGACAGTCCTTTGCGGTGAATGACTGCATCTGCAAAAAAGAAAAGGAACTTTTGGGAGAGCCCTGCGCGAAACCCGTGGAAGTTTGTCTGGCCATCGCGCCGGTTCCCGATTTTTTTAAAAACCACCCGCTCAAGGCCCGGCCCATCACCAAGCAGGAAGCCTATGATATTTTAAGGAAAAGTGAGGAAGCCGGTCTGGTGCACCTGACCAGCAATATCGAAAAAGGCCATTATTTTATCTGCAATTGCTGTGGATGCTGTTGCGGCGTGCTGCGGGGCGTCATTGAACTGGGCTCGGCCGCCGGGGTGAATTCCAATTATTATGCCCAGATCAACGCGGATGAATGCGTGGGGTGCGGCGTGTGCGCGGATGAGCGGTGCCAGGTTCACGCCATTGAAGGGTCAGACGATGCATACCGGGTGCTTCGGGATAAATGCATCGGCTGCGGGCTTTGCGTTTCCACCTGCCCATCAAACGCCATTTCCCTGATCCGCAAAAATCCGGAGGATATTGTGATGCCGCCGGTGGATGAAAACGACTGGTACAGACGCAGAAGCAAGATGCGCGGGGTGGATTACAGCAAATACGCATAGAAAAAGGATGATGCAATGCATGAATTGCCGGTGATCAACAGCATTCTCAGCGTGGTGATGAAACATGCGGTGGCCAGCAATGTGAACAAAATCGTGGCCGTTCATCTTCAAGTGGGGGAAATGTGCGATCTGGAAGAAAAATGGATGCAGGATTATTTTGATTATCTGTCAAAGGGCGGTATTGCCGAAGGCGCCCGGCTGGTGATTGAAAAAATGCCGGTGGTGATGAAATGCGATGCCTGCGGAGCGTCCTTTAATGTGGATTTAAAGCAGAATGCATCAATATCCTGTCCGGAATGCGGTGGAGAAAAATACAACATGGTTTCCGGCAGGGAATATTATATCAAGAGCATGGAAGCCACATAAAAAGATTTATCAAATTAATTTATTGAATCAATTTATCAAATCTCGGCCCACGAAAAAACGCCCGGATGTAAAAAAGAATGGCAGATTCGGGCGGTTTTCAGGGTTTCCCGGTGAAACACATTGAGCAGGGCCATGGAAAGACCGGCGGCGGCCATCATGGGCAGAAACGCGCATTCCAGTTTCCGCTTGGTTTCCGGCGGAAGGCTTCCCGTGGCGAGATTCGAGATGCCCGCAATGGTTCGGACGGGAAACCCCAGAAGCTCCGGCAGCAGCCGGAGCACTGCCAGGACGCTTCGGTTGTGGTCTATGCCGTTTTCCCAGATCACCGGGGCCACCACCGGATCGATAATCAGTTGGTCGTTGTCCAGCCCGGCTTTTTTAAACGCGTCAAAAAGGTCAAGAGCCACCTGGATGCAATCGTCTTCACCTATCGGCACCTGACTGTCGGGATATAAAAGATAGCCAATAATATCGGCCTGATATTTTTTAGCCAGAGGCAGAATGGTGGAAATCTTCCGAGGTTCCAGAGAAAATCCGTTGATGACGGGTGTCTTTTTGCAGGCTTTGCAGACGATAAGCCCGGCCTCCAGCGCCGTTGGATTGGAAGTATCCAGAACCAGGGGAAGCGTTGTTGCCGATTGAACCGCTTCCACCATAAATCTCATCTTCTCTTCCGGATGCCGCGACAACGGACCGGAATTGATATCAATGGCGTGGACTCCGGCGGCAGCGCACCGGGACGCCATTTCGCAAATGGGCTCGGGATCCATCCGCGAAATGGCCGTCTGAATGGCGGGATTGGTGATCCTCAGGTTGTCGGCAACAATCAGCAAAAAAAATTACCAGTTTTCCGCAAGCAGCTCAAAAAATTCTTTGGGATGCACGCAGGCCGGGCATTTGTCCGGGGCCTCGGTGCCGGTATGCACATACCCGCAATTCAGGCACCGCCAGACGCGATGCTCATTCCGCTTGAAAACCCGGTCGGCCAGAATATTGGCGGCAAGCTCCCGGTAACGCTTTTCATGCTGTTTTTCCGAAATGGAGATGGCGTCCCAGGTGTCCGCGGCGCGTTCAAACCCTTCCTCCCGGGCGATTTTTGCAAAAGAAGGATACAACTCCGAATGCTCGAATTTTTCCCCATCCGCCGCAGCAACCAGGTTTTCATACGTGGTCTGGATGACCCCGGAAGGGAAGGAGCCGGTGATTTCAAGCTCTCCGCCGTTAAAAAATTTAAAGAACCGCAGGGCGTGTTCGCATTCCTGGTTGGCGGTTTCTTCAAAAATATCGGATATCTGAATATAGCCATCATCCGCGGCCTGGCGGCTGAAATACGTATACCGGTTCCTTGCCTGGGACTCTCCGGCAAAGGACAGCATCAGATGTTTCGCGGTTCGGCCTTCCCTGAATTTAATCATGGCATGCTTCCCTGTCTGAGCGGTTTATTCCTCGACTTCAATGGCCTGGGCGCCGCATTCAGCAGCCGCCTGTCTCACAAGCGCCTTGTATTCGTTGGGAATTTCTTTAAATTTAACAATGGACAACAGTTGATCTTCGTCATATTCAAATACTTCGGGACAAAGTTTGTTGCAGTTCCGGTCTCCCATGCATTGTTTGGTGATGATTGCTTTCATGCGATTCTCCTTTACAATTAGATGATCGGATAGAATAAAGGGCTTTAATTAACGAACACCGGGGTAAAAATTACCTGAAACCGCCTGTGATGACAAGCGTTAATTTTGTCCCGGCCACCCTATTATATATTTTTCATTCATATTATGAAAATCATCGATGCCATTGTATCCAAAACCCTTCGGACCATTCAGGTTCCTAAAGACCTGACGCCCCTGATCACCTACGATTCCGCAGATGAAGCGGACCCGGCCCTTGCCGGCATGACTCGGCAGGATGTGGATGCTATCTGGGAAAGCGTGGAACACCTTTACCGGACCGGCGTTTATCCGGGCCTGTCGGTTTCCATGAGACGCCACGGGCAGCGGATATTGCATCGCGCCATCGGCCACAGCCACGGGGGAGGCCCGCCCGGCAATCTCACGGATGGGCCGGATGATGAAAAAATCCTCATGACCCCTGACACGCCGGTCTGCCAGTATTCGGCGTCCAAGGCGGTCACGGCCATGATGATGCATCTTTTGGCGGAAAAGGGCGAGGTTTCGCTGGATGACCCGGTGGTGAATTATATTCCGGAGTTCGCGACTTTAGGCAAATACAAAATAACCATCGACCATATTCTTTCCCACCACGGCGGGGTGCCCGCGCCGCCCCCCGACGCGGACCCGGAGATATTGTTCGATCATGACGCGTTTGTGAAGCTCATTTGCGGCATCAAGCCCAAGTCAAAAGAAGGCGGGCACATGGCCTATCACGCCATCACCGGCGGCACGATTCTCGCGGAAATCATAAAAAGGGTGACGGGAGCGGACATCCGGGAGATGCTGGCGGAATCGGTTCAAAAGCCCATGGGTTTGCGGTATTTTAATTTTGGCGTGCCGGAAGAAGACATCCCGAAGGTGGCGAAAAATTATGATACCGGACCGCCCCTGGTATTTCCGGTTTCCTATCTCGCCAAGCGGGCCCTCTCCGCGCCGTGGGGGGAAGTGGTGCGGATCTCAAACGAGCCCCGGTTTATGCGCGCCCTTATTCCGGCTGCAAACCTTGTGGCCACCGCCGACGAGATGTGCCGGTTTTTTCAACTGCTGCTGGATGGCGGGGAGGCAAACGGCCGGCGGATTTTTAAACCGGAAACCATCGCTCGGGCCGTGGCCCCTGCGGCGAAAATGTGGTTTGACGGCACCATGGTGGTGCCCATGCGTTACAGTTCGGGGCTGATGCTGGGCGCGGCCCCGTCCGGGCTGTGGGGGCCGTATTCGGAAAACGCCTTCGGGCATGTGGGGTTTATGAATATCCTGTGCTGGGCTGATCCTTCACGGGATATTTCCGTTTCCCTCCAGACCACCGGAAAAACCCTCATCGGCCCGCACCTGGCCGCCATCGTCCGGTTTTTGTTCACCGTGGGACGGCGGTGCCGGATGGAAAATCCGGCGGATGAGGCTGATATCTCCCTCACGGCATTTGAAATGATGTTCCACAAAATGCTGCGGAAACTGATTCTGGGGATTTGATTTTTCGGGGGCCACGGAAAAAAGGGCGGCACCGCTTCCCAGCGGCAGCCGCCCCTTTTTATTGCCAGATTTTACTGCTCCACCAGCTCCACGCGCCTGTTTTTGGCTTTTCCGTCTTCGGTCTTGTTGGCGGCCACGGGGCAGAGTGAACCGGTTCCGTAAGCCTTGAGTCTTGACGCATTGATACCGTGCTTTGACACCAGCGCTGCGGTCACTGCAGCGGCCCGGTCTTTGGAAAGTTTCATGTTGCCGTCGAACGTCCCCGTGTTGTCGGTATGGCCCACCACATAGAGTTTAAGGGCGCTTTTGTTGTTGAGAAGTTTCGCGATTTCGGCGATGGCCGCGTCGGATTCGGGCTTGATATCGGCTTTGGCCGTATCAAAGTATATGCCGTATACGGACACATGGCCCGTGGTGCTGATATCATTATTCATTACCTCGGCGCTTGCCTCCACCACCTGTTCCATAACTTCCTTTTCAACAATGGTCAGCCGGTATAGGGTCGGGAAGGATGCCACCCCCACCCAGGTTTCCTTGCCGTCTTTTACCAGACGGATGGTGGTGCTCCAGGGGCGTTCCCCTTCAAACAGAACCTCTCCCCCGATTTTGGCGAGAGCGGCCTGGATATTCCGGACCACCTTGAGTTCGCCGGGGCTTTTGGCGCCCTGTTTGAGGTTATACTGGAAATAATATTTATGGCCTTCCACAAAGACCGGCGTTACTTTATCGCTTTCTTTCACGAGAAATTTTGTTCTTTCAAAATCCGTGTCCGTGTAGCCGTCGATATAAAATTCCGGCATCCGAGTCAACAGGGGGTGATCCTCGCTGCCTTTTCGATCCTGTTGTTCGGCGAAGGCGGTTGAAGCGGTTAACACACACAACATACACAATATCGCGGCAAAAAATTTGTTCATTGCGGGTTCTCCTTGATAAGAAGTGAAGAAATTGGGTACCGTTTTAAGCCCTCTTCAGGCTTCAGGCTTCAGGCTTCAAGCTTCTGAATTCTGACTCCTGAATTCTTCGTTTACAATTCCCGTCGCATCAGCTTTCCCACCGGGCTTTTGGGCAGGATATCCCGGAAATCCACGATTTTTGGAACTTTATAGGACGCCAGGTGCTCACGGCAAAAATCAATGATGTCCTTTTCGGTGACTTTTCCCATATATTCCAATTTCAGCGAGATGACCGCCTTGACCGTTTCCCCCCGGTAGGGATCAGGATGGCTCACCACCGCCACTTCCTCCACCGCCGGATGGAGATACAGCACATGCTCGATTTCCTTGGGGACGATATTGTATCCGGAAGCCACGATCAAATCCTTGATTCTTCCGGAAAAATGGACGAAATCCGCTTCATCGATATAGCCCCGGTCGCCGGTTCTCAGCCACCCGTCCGGCAGAAACGCGGCTTCGGTTTCCTTGGCGTTGTTAAGATAGCCCGCCGCCACCTGAAGGCCCCGGTAGCAGATTTCGCCCTCAATATTTCGCCCCACGATATTGCCCGCGTCATCCGTGATCTTGACTTCGGAATACACCGGAATGCCCAGGGCGTCGTTCTTTTCCTTGATTCCGGGAATGGAAACAATTCCGCCGCTGTTGGTTTCCGTCATGCCCCAGCCGTTGGTGAGGGAAATGCCGGTCAGTTTTTTCCATTGCTCCTGAACCTCCACCGGCACCGGGGCCGCGCATCCCACGCTGGCTTTGATGCTGGAAAGATCATACAGATCGATCATGTCCGGCCGGGACATGAGGGCGATAAAAAATGTCGGGGGCGCAAACACCACATTGACCCGGTAGGTTTTGATGATCCGGAAAGCATCCTCCAGATCAAACAGCGGAATCGGAATCACGGTGCCGCCCTGATACAGGGTCGGGAGCTGGTGCAGCAGATAACCCGCCGTATGAAACATGGGCATGATGGAGAAATTGATTTCCCGTCCTTCCCAGGCCCGGAACGCATGGGCATGGGTCAGGGAATTGAACACTAGGTTGAAATGGGTTTCCATAACCCCCAACGGCTTGCCGCCGGGTCCGGAAGTGTATAAAAGAAGGGCCATGTCTTTTTTGGCGTCCACGGGAACCGGTTCCGCAAGGGGCGGGGCTTTTGAAAGCGCCGGGAAAAAATCAATGGTGCCGGCAATGGATTGCTTCGGGGTGTCCCAGAAATATTTGATGGCATTCGGGATCACCGCGTTTTCCGCGGCCCAGTCCTTGACATTGGTGACGATTACGTGGTCTATCACCCCGTCATCTTTTAACTCCCTGATTTTATCATATAATATGTCCAGGATAAAGATGGTTCGCGCCCCGGAATCCTTGATCTGATAAGCGATTTCCTTTGACTGGAACATAACGTCAATGGGGGTGTGAACCGCGCCGATCATACTTACCGCGTAAAACGCTATAATATGCTGCAGCGAGTTGGGCAGCATGGTGGCCACCACATCCCCTTTTTTCACGCCAATGCCCTGAAGCACCGCCGCATATCCACCGATAAGATCATCAAGCGCCGCGTATGTGATTTTTTTATCTAAAAAAATGACGGCGATGTCGTTCGGGTATTGTTGAGCCGTTTCCCTGAATAATTGATAAATGGACACCAGGGGAACCGGCGGCACGGGCTCCATAAACCAGGACGGATGGCTGATGACATAGGCGTCTCCGGGAGCGTATCCCCTGCCTTCGGCGATCCATCGGTCCGGGTATCCAAAATTGTGATAACAATCGATCAGTGCTTTATCAAAAAAAGCTGTTCCCATCTGAAAGCGAGGGGGCATGGGGGTGTTCATGGGCATACTCTCCTTATCTTTTAAAGTTTTATATTTACCCGGATAAAGCCGCGCTGTCAATTCGGATATTGTCCGCCTAATAGCATCATCTGGATGGATTGCATGGGCTGTTTCATATCCCGGATGTTTCGAATTTCAGCCTTGATCATTCTTTCGTTCATTGTAGGGGAAGGCTTTGCGTCCTCCTTTTCCGGGTGGGGTTAAACCCCACCCCTACGGTTGCATTTGGCCGAAACGATGATCAAGGCCCAGTTTTCAGCTTGACTATTTTGGCGGAAGCTACCATCATCTTGCTTAAAGTGACTATTTTGCATCTTGCCGTAAAACGACTTCACACAAATTGTGAAAAAACCCCGAACCAGAAGGATGTCATCGCGTCACTGCCTGCTGGCGCGGAAGCCGAATTCAGCTTTGAAGAAATTGCTTTCTATTTCAGCAGTGAAACCGTGCCGCCGGAAAAATTGCCGGAAAAAATGGAAATTAAAATAGAATCCTTTGATATGGCTGATGCTTCCTGATTTTTGTTCAAAAAAATGAATGCTCGATTTACATCCGGAAACACCATTTTGTATTGTCGGCAGTGGCGGGAAACGGTGGCTTTTTACCGGGACGGGCTGCGGCTGCCGGTTTTGTTTTCCAATGACTGGTTTGTTGAATTTTCGGTTTCCGGGGATACCCGTATAAGCGTTGCAAATGATGCCCGTGCAAAGGTAAAAAGCAGCGGGGGAGCCGGAATCACCCTGTCCATGGAAACAGACAACCTGGATGCGGAATGGAACCTTCTGCTTGAACGCGGACTCTCGCCCACCTTCATCAAAAACCATCCCTGGAACGCACGGGTTTTTTATATTTATGATCCGGAAGGCCACCGGATTGAGTTCTGGCAGCCTGCCGCCTCATAAATAGCCCGCCGCCCCATCGGTAAAGTATCTGGAATATAAAATGAATTCGGATAATAACGACTCACATGGACGACAGGTTCCGGATCCCGCATACCTCCTGAAACTGGCGAAAGCGGTCATGCCTTATGGAAAATATGCCGGGGTCCGGCTGGTGAACCTGCCGGAGCCTTATGTCGTCTGGTTTTCCCAAAAAGGATTCCCCAAGGGAGAATTGGGGGAAATGCTGAGGAATATTTATGAAATCAAGGCCAACGGCCTGGAATATTTGTTTAAACCCTTGATGGAGGGGGACGCTTGAGGGGTGCCGCCCATCACAAGATTCAAGTATTCAGGAGACAGAATGCGGAATGAAGGAATGAATCATTTTTTAAAGGAAAGACGCATCTCCTGAAAGAATTCGATGGATATCACCCTTGTCATCTTTCAGGATCAGCTTATGGAGAGAAAAACATGTTTAATTCAATGATGCGCAAGGTGACAGAGGCGATTTTAAACAAGGATTCGTCCGGGGCCGATTATGACACTGCCTGCCAACTGGCGCTTTTTTCCGATGAATATACGGTTGATTTGCTGACCTGCGCCCGCAAAATTACCCAGGCAAACAGAAAAAACCGGATATTTACCTGTTCCATCATCAACGCCAAATCCGGATTCTGTTCCCAGGACTGCGCCTTCTGCGCCCAGTCTTCCTTTCATAAAACGGGTATTGCCCAGTATCCGTTGATGGAAGAAGACGCGCTGGTCAAACAGGCAGCCAAAATGAAAGCCGCCGGGGCGCGGAAATTTTCATTTGTCACCAGCGGCCACATGCTGAAAAGCCTGGAAGTTGATCGTCTCTGCCGGGCTGCGGAACGGATTCGATCAGAGGTCGGCATCTCCGTTTGCGCTTCTTTAGGCATGATGACACCGGAGATGGCCGAAAGATACCGCAACAGCGGCATTACCCGCTACCATCACAATCTGGAAACCGCCCGCAGTTATTTTGATCAGATCTGCACAACCCATGCATACAACGAGGATATTGAAACGATTCGGATCGCAAAAGCCGCGGGCATGCAGGTCTGTTCCGGCGGCATCATGGGACTGGGTGAATCCTGGGAGCAGCGGGTGGAGCTGGCCATCACCTTAAAAGAACTGGATGTGGACTGCATTCCCATTAATTTTTTAAATCCCATTCCCGGAACGCCCTTGCAGCACCGTCCGCTGCTCTCTCCCATGGAAGCATTAAAATGTATCGCGATTTTCCGGTTCGTCAATCCCGGCAAGGAAATCACCATCTGCGGCGGCCGCGAGGTCACGCTGAAGGAGTTGCAGTCCTGGGTATTTCAGGCCGGGGCCAGCGGGTTGATGGTGGGCAATTACCTGACCACTTTAGGCAGAAGCATTGAATCGGATATGGAGATGATTCAAGACTTGGGGCTTGTTGTCGAACCATAAAATGATATATAAAAAGAACGACTTGAAAAAACAGGGAATATTCTTTTTTGATCCCGGAGATCCCATTTATTCGGATCATTTTCCGGGAAACCCCATTGTCCCCGGAAGCTTGATTGTTCATGCATTTATGACAGCCTGCCGGCAAGATCAGCCGGTCAAATTATGCGAGGTTCTGGATTTCAGGTTCAAGCAGTTCCTCTCGCCGGGTGAGTACGTGTATGAGATTCATGGGGTAGAGGCGATACCTGGCAAATGGCAAATCTCATGCCGCCTGTTTGATGATGACAGACCAGTGGTGACCGGAAAACTGATTTATGATCACCATGCCGGTCACTGCGTCCGTAGGGAGCGGGGTTTATCCCCGTCCGGAACGGGAGAGCGTAAAGCCCTCCCCTGCAAAAACCGAAACCATGATCCATGCCGGAAAACTGGGCTATGAAGCTTGAATTTTCAAAAACAAATGCCCTGATTCTGGGCGGCGGTTGTGAACTTGGCATTGTCCTTGGGCGGTTGATGATTTCATCCGGACTCTTCCCCTTGATGACGTTTCGAAGCCTGGAAGGCGAAAAAAGGATAGCGTCCGCCTTGCAGCCCTTTTCCGGTCAATATGCATCGGGCTTTCTTGATTTTGCAGAGACTGCTTCCATCGACGCTTTTTTTTCCCGGAACACAGGGGCTATTCATTATCTGGTGGATCTCATCCACGGGGATCTTTCGCAACTGGTGGCCTCCAGCGGCAGCCGCAATATCAGCCGCTTTTATGAGGAAAATGTATCCTTGCGGGCGGCTGTTCTCGAAATTGTATCGCGCCGAATGCTTACACAGAAATTCGGCAGATTGGTTTATGTCTCTTCCACCGCTGCCGCACGCCCGCATGCGGGCCAGGGGTTTTATGCGTCCTCCAAGCTGGCCTCGGAGGCCATTTATAAAAATTTAGGCATTGAACTGGGCGGAAAAAACATTACAACGGTGGTGCTCCGGCCGGGATATATGGATGCTGGCCGAGGCAGAGCTTATGCGGCCTTAAACCGGAAGGAAATTTTGGAAAAAATCCCCATCAAACGGCTGCTTTCAGTAGATGAAGTAGCGGAAACCATTATGTTTTTAATATCTGACAGCGCACGGGGAGTGAATGCAGCGGAAATTGTACTGGATGGTGGTTTGTGTGCAGGCAAATAATACGCAGGTGCGGCAATGAATAAATTTTCGAAAATTCAAGAAATCTTAAAAGACATATTGGATATTGAACCGGAAGATGTGGCCGAGGATACTTATATTATAAGGGATCTGGGGGCGGAATCCATTGATCTTCTGGAACTGGCCGTATCCTTGGACACGGCCTTTAAATCAGATCTCACGTCGGACATTGTTGACGATGACCTGTTCCTGCGGTTTATGCGAGAATATATCATGGAAGCGGATGGGGCAGGAAAAAACAGGGCCGATTATATCAGGGAAAAATATCCGTTTTTAAAAACCGCGAGGATTGAAGAGATTTTATCCGACCTGGATGACGGGCCGGTGCTCAAGGTTTCGGATATTATCGACTATATTGCGTGGTTGAGCAAAGACACGGGAGCAAAGACGCATGAGCGAACTGGATGACCTTGTTCAAAAAAGAAGAAGCATCCGTAAATACTTGCCCGGCCGTCCGCCATCCGGCTGGATTCTTGACATGATCGCCTGCGCCGCCTGTGCGCCATCGCCATCCAATACCCAGCCGGTCAGGTTTTTTGAAATTACGTCCACAACAAAAAAAGAGTCGCTTTTTCAGGCAATTACCCAAAGCCGTGACGATCTTTTGCGTAAAATTGACGAGGGAAAAATAAAGGGGGAAACCGGTTCCCCGAAAAAATTAAAAAATCTGATACGCGCCTATTACCGGTTTTCGGTTTTTATGTTTGATGCGCCGCTGCTGTTTGCGGTGGGCACGGTGTCTGATGCTCACGGTTTTTCAAAAAAAATGTCTGATGCCGGTTTGATGCCGGAAAATATCAGGGGAAATACTGATTTTGATATATCCGTGGGATTGGCGCTGCACGGCTTTCTTATAAAGGCTCAGGAACACGGCCTTGGGGCCTGCATTTTGACAAGCCCCCTTTCATTTGTCCCTGATGCCGGCGAAATACTCGGCATAAACGGCTGCCGGCTGGCCTGTTTTGTCAGTTTGGGGTTTCCGGATGAAACCCCGTCACGGATTGCCAAAAAACCGGCGTCTGAACTTTACAGGGAAATTTAGATGGCCGATCAAGTGGTTATAACCGGTATCGGCGTGGTGTCGTCTTTAGGCAATTCCATCGAAGAGATATTTGTGAATCTGAGATCGGGAAATGTCTTTTTTGATCGATCTGCCCATGACGATTCGGTTGCTGTCAGCCCTGTTCAGAATTTTCATATCCGTGAAATTGTCGGAAGAAATAAATATATCAAATATTTAAATCGTGGCGCCGGGTTTGCGGCGGCATCGGCTGTAATGGCGGTAAGCAATGCCGGACTTGAAAAAAAAGAGCTGAAAAGCGCCGGTCTGTTTATCGGACAGGGACCGAACCTGGATATTGACGGCGAATTTCCAGAAATCAAAGACGGGCCGATCAATTGGGATCCGCAGCCGGCGCTGTGGATGTTGAAATTCCTCCCGAATACCGCCGCCGCCGTCATCGCCCTGCTTTCCGGCATTCACGGGGAAAATCTCACGGTGGGCACTGCCTGCGCCGCATCCATTCAGGCAATCGGCGAAGGGTACCGGAAAATCAAAACCGGGTATCTGGACGTGGCAATATGTGGGGGAGGGGATTCCCGGCTCAGCAAGGGCGGGATATTGGCGTATAAAAAAGCCCATGCCCTTTGTACGGAAGATGTTCCGCCATCAGAAGCGTCACGGCCCTTTGACGAAAAAAGAAACGGATTTGTTCCGGGTGAAGGGGGCGCTTGTTTTGTTCTTGAATCCCTGGCCCATGCGCTGCAAAGGGGGGCGGCCATTTATGGCGAGATCCGCGGATATGGGGTTTCCATGGACGGGTATAATATGACCGCACCGGCCCCTGATGGCGAATATGCTAAGATCGCGGTGAATTCGGCGATCAAGGAAGCTGGCATGGGACCGGAAGAAATCAGCGCCGTGTCATCTCACGGAACCGGTACGCTATTAAATGATAAACGGGAGGCCGATTTGCTGAACCTGATTTTTGAGGGATACCGCCCGCCGGTGATTGCCTTAAAATCCTGGATCGGTCATTTGGCTTCCGCCTGTGGATGTGTGGAACTGGCCATCTGTTTGTCTTTAATGAAGCATCATTATCTTCCTGAAATTCGAAACTTGAGCCGCCCGTGCGATACCCGTGTTCATTTTGTAAGAAAAAGCGTTGATACAAAACTGAAAACGATGCTCATTGAAAATTTCGGTTTTGGCGGTCAAAATGGCGCGCTGGTGGTGAAACATTGGACAGATTGACCATTTCCTCCGGCTGCAAAGGCTTTTTGCTGATGGATGCCATCCTTTCAATAGACCCGGAATCCATCCGAGGTCGGCATATTTTTCAAAATGATCCGATTTATCTGTGTATCGAGGCCCTTGCCCAGCTTGGGGCCCTGCATGTGCGGTATATCCATGATTTTCAAAACCATGCGTTTTTGTTGAAAATAAATCATTTCCAGCCGCCCGCGGTTCACATGCTTTGCGGCACATATATGCTTACAGGGAAACGCGTTTCCCAAACCCATCGGGCGTTTGTCTATGCGCTTACAGCGACCGGGGATTCCGGGGAGTGCTTTTCCGGGGAATTTATTTTTGCGGTGGCCGATTATGACAAGAACTTTAAACAGGAAATTTTAACCAGGCATTATAGACAACGATTCTCATGTTTAAAGACCGATTCAAAAACCGCCTGACCGTTCAACAGCAGAACGGGCTTTTCCGAAGTCCGGTAGTGATTGATAAGCGGGACGGGAAATACATCATTTCCGGCAGGCGCAGAATGATCAATTTTTCATCCAATGATTATCTCGGGCTCGGTGCATCCATTGAATTGCGAAAAAAGGCAGCGGATAATTTTTTAAAATACGGCACCACATCCGGATCTTCCCGTTTGGTGTCCGGCAATTACTCGTTAATTTCAACTGCTGAAAAGGAATATGCCAGGTATTTCGGATATGACGACGCCATTTTTTTCCCGTCAGGATACCAGGCCAACCTGGGTTTAATTTCCACGCTGTTTGAAAAAAATGATACCATCCTTTTTGACAAGCATCTTCACGCCAGCAGCGTAAAAGGCATTTTATTAAGCGGCGCTGATTTTTTCGGATATCATCATAACCGGTTGTCTCATCTGGAAAAACGGTTGAAAAACAACGCGGGTCGCAATACCGCGGTGATAACAGAGTCCCTTTTCAGCATGGATGGCGATTTTTTGGATGTTTCGGGACTAAACGCCCTGAAAAAAAAGCATGATTTTTTCACCATAATCGATGAAGCCCATGCGTTTGGGGTTTTAGGAGAAAGCGGGCGGGGGATGGGACATGGGGTTGCGGATGTGGCGATCGGCACTTTCGGCAAGGCATTCGGTCTGTTTGGCGCATTTTTGCTTTTGCCGGAATCCGTAAAAGCGTATTTGTTTAATTTTTCATCGCCGCTGATCTACAGCACCACCCTTCCCGAAGCCCATGCCGCCACAACCTTGGATGCATTAAAACTGATTGAAAAAAGTGACGGCAAAAGAAATCATGTCCGGCAGATCAGCCTTTACATGAAAAAAGAACTGGCGCACGCGGGGTTTGAGGGTGCCGGTGACGCGCAGATTCTGTATATTAGGATAGGCGATGCGGCAAGGTCACGGGACTTATCCGAAAGTCTCATGGATAAAGGCTTTTATGTATTTCCGGCGCGCTATCCAACCGTTCCCATCGGTAAGGCCATTTTGCGCATCAGTTTGACGGCCCTGCATACGGAAGAAGACGTGGATGCGCTTGTTCAGGCATTGAAGGAAGAATTTTGACGGTTTTGTTATGATTGTGAAATGAGCTGATTTTTATAAATCGGCAATCATTTATTTTATAAATTTTTTGTATGTCTCTGCTCCGGGCGATTGGTGCCGCAGGTGACAGCCGGACAAAAATCCGGGAAAAGAATAAGGAATTTCATTTGCTGCACATTTTTATAGATGCGGATGCGTGCCCCGTCAAACAGGAGGTGTATCGCGTCGCAAGCCGGTATGACCTCTCTGTCACCTTGGTGGCCAACGCCCGGATGCGGGTTCCGGATGAACCGGGGGCTGTCCTCGAAGTGGTGGGGGGCGGCATCGACGCGGCTGACGACTGGATTGTGGCGCACGTTGGGCCGCATGATATCGTGGTCACCGCCGACATTCCCCTGGCGAGCCGCTGTCTCGCGAAGGGGGCGCGGGCAATTAGCCCGACCGGAAAGCAGTTCACGGAAAACAATATCGGGGATGCCGTTGCGGGCCGGAACCTGATGTCGGACCTTCGGGGCGCGGGCGAGGTGACGGGCGGGCCGCCGCCGTTAAATAAGCGGGACCGGTCGCGTTTTCTTCAACAGCTCGACCAGGTGATTCAATCCATCCGCCGCAATCCGGAAGGATGATTTTCCATCAGAGGGTGAAGGTGTTTAGGGATGCGGTTGCCAGATCCAGATGCAGGAGGCGGTTTTTGGGGCCGGGGCCGCGTTTCAGCAAAATATTCAATACGGCCATGGCCTGGAATGCAGCGATGAGGGCCGGGGCCAGGGCCGGAGTTCCGAGAATGTTTTCGGCGGAGAAAGGTTTCTCGCCGTCTGCTTTTTCGGCGGGATAAAGGATTTCCATCCCTTTGTCGCCGGGAAATACCGTCATCACCCGTCCTTCAAAGCCCGCCACAGCCCCGTGAATCATGGGGATATTCAGTTCGCGGGAAAGTTCCGCCAGAAAAAGGCGGTCTGCCGCAGAATCAAGGGCATCCACCATCACATTTGTTTTTACAAACAAGGATTTCGGATTGGAGCCGGTAATGGCTGCGGTGTGGGCAGTGACCTCCACGGCGGGATTGATCAGGGCGCATTGCCGGGCGGCTCCTGGAGCCTTGAGCGCTCCCAGATTATTTGAAACGCAAAGGGATTGACGGTTCAGATTGGTTTCATCAAAGGTGTCGGGATCAAAGACCAGCAGTCTGCCGATGCCGAGGCGGGCGAGAAGCAGGATCACATGGCCTCCAAGTCCGCCGGCTCCTGCCACCGCAACTTCGGATTCCGCCAGGGTGATTTGTTCGTCAATATTAATGCTTGGGCTGTTTCGCAGATACCGGAGCGGGGTGATTCCCATTTTCAGGCACGCTACGCAAACCTCCCGGACCGGCCGCCCGTGCCTTTTTCCCATAGCGGCCAGATCCGCGTCGCTGATGGTTTTAACATCCCTGTTCGTGTGGCTTTTTCGCGATTGCCAGCTTGCTTCAATGTCCGCCGCCAGATCCCGCATTATCCGCCCCCAATGGGTGGAAACAACCCCAGCCGGTCGCCGTCCTTGACCTTTGTGTCCATTTGCGCGTGGATCCCGTTTAAAAAAATCAGTTTGATTTCTCGCCGGGGAATATGAAGCGCGTCCGCAATATGGCTCACCGGGACCGGCGACAGGAGTTCCATAGCGCCATCCTCTGCGAGCATGGGATGCGATGCATATCGCGCCAGGGATGCAAATAGCTTTACGTCAACCCGCATTCGGCTTTTTCCCTGAAGTATCCGGGGTGTTTTTGACCATTCCCAGGAGCAGCCGGTATGGCCCTGGCGTGCCCGGAGGAAATGCGGCGACACGGTCGCCGTCCGAAAGCAGGGTGTTGGTGGAGGCGATCTTCCCATTCACAAATACCCCTTCGATGTCCTTATCCCGGATGCCCATTTTCATAAGCACATCCCTGACCCGCTGTCCCTTCGAAAAGGAAATGCGGGCATTGGTGCAGGGAATATTCTTCTCCTTCAACTGTTTTTGAAGAAAGGAAAAGGCGTTGAAAAGAATGGCCCCCATATCAGAACGCTTTTGCTTTTGCGATTTCCTCATCCGTAAAATCCCAGACCGTGTTATGGGGCGGAAAGACCTCCTTGAACATATCCGGCAGCCGGTCGTCTTTTGCCGTGAATCCGGCCAGCCGGTTGAATTCGTGCTCGTCCTTCAGGATGGAAATCCCCAGTTGCACCACGTCATTGGTGGTCAGGGAGAGTCCGTACTGGGCGTTTAACATATCCACGATGAGTTGCAGGCCTTCGGCATGGTCCAGCACCGGAAACGCCACAAAAAGACACAGCCCGGCCGCGTCAATGGCGGCGGTGGCAATCTGGAGGTCTTTGGAAATCTCCACATTGCCTTCTTTTTTAAGGGGATCAATGGTGCCGCCCACATGCAGGATATTCTGGCAGACCCCGTAGCCCGCCGTATGGTCCGCACCCATGGGCGTGGTGGCGTAGGTGACGCCCACGGCCTTCACCGCCCGGGGGTCGTAGGCCGGAAATGCCTGCCTTTTCACCACCGGCACCCGGTCAACGCCCATGGCCTGGCCCATGAATGCAGCGCCATTGCCGATGATTTTCCCCATGGGATCCCCAGCCCCCACTTTTTTTAACAGTTCAATGGCCGCCTTGCTGTCGCCCCAGGGAATCAGGCCGCCTTCCATGGCAACGCCGATGGTCACGCCGGTTTCGATGGTGTCGAGGCCGAAGTCGTCACAGAGCCTGTCCATTCTGGCGATATCGTCCAGATCCTTAATCAGGCAGTGGGCCCCGAAAGCCCAGATGGTTTCATATTCAAAGCCGGAGGTCAGATAGTTGTTGTCCTTGTCGTTGTAAACCTGGGAGCAGCGGATCACGCACCCCGGATGACAGCCTTCGGAAATGACTCCTCCCCGTTTTTCGATATTGGCGGCCATGGTTTCCCCGCTGATGTCCTGGGCATAGTCGAAACGGCCGCTCCGGAAATTTTTGGTGGGCAGGGCCCCGGCTTCGTTGATGATGTTCACCAGAACCGCCGTGCCGTATGCCGGAAGCCCCTGGCCGGATACCGGGTGGCTTGTCAGCAGTTCCGTCCATTTTTTGTTGGCGGCTTTAAAGGCTTCGGGATCATGGAGGGGAATTCTTTCCGCGCCCCCGTCGTCCACCACAATGGCTTTGATTTTTTTGGCGCCCATGACGGCTCCCAGCCCGCCTCGGCCCGCGGCGCGCCCGGGATGGCCCTTGGGATCCGCGAAATTAATACATGCGGCCGTCAGCCGCTGTTCACCGGCCGGACCGATGCTGGCAACCCCCACCCGCTTGCCGAACCGTTCCCAGAGACGGGTGATCATATCCCCGTTGGTTACGCCCCGGTACTCGTCCGCCGGAAGAACCTCCACGGAATCTTTTTTAATCACAATAATGGAAAAAGCATCCTCTTCGGGCTTGTCCTCAAGCACCAGGGCCTTGATGCCCAGACGGGCCAGTTTCTGGGAAACCAGGCCGCCGGTATTGCTTTCCTTGATGCCGCCGGTGAGGGGGGATTTGGCTCCCACAGACAAGCGCCCGGAATTGGCCGCCGGCGTTCCGGAAAGAAGGCCAGGGGCAAAGATTAGCTTGTTCAAGCGGCTCAGCGGATGGCAGGAGGCGGGCACTTCGTTTAAAATCAGTTTTGAGGTCAGGGCTCTTCCGCCAAGGGCCCGGATGTCCGGGGAAGGGGTTTCAAAGGAATGGGTTTTTTCTTTGGTATTGATCCTGAGAATGCGGGACATGGGTCTCTCCTTTAGGGGCCGTTCAAAAATTAATTATACTTTTTAATGGAATAATTCCACTCACCATGAAAAGATTCCGGGTGACAACTCAGAGCCTTCATTTCGACAT
>Ga0209467_1000254_pt1 | contig 91735 bp, 93 predicted proteins | sample Higcelwee11metaG_FD_187175 | JGI IMG/M metagenome (GOLD analysis project Ga0209467, IMG submission 187175) | Freshwater pond sediment microbial communities from the University of Edinburgh, under environmental carbon perturbations - High... | ecosystem: Environmental > Aquatic > Freshwater >...
TAAACGGTGTAGGTGGAGGTTTAGGTTTTACACTTGCAATAGTACTCTTTGCCGGTGTTAGAGAAAGACTCGAATTGGCACCAACCCCAAAGGCATTGGACGGTTTCCCGATAGCAATGCTGGCAGCAAGCTTGTTCTCAATTGCTTTTCTGGGATTCAGCGGCTTGTTCAGCGGCTTGCTTTAGTTAATTTAGAAAGTAGAGGTGACTACCTTGTTTAATAGTATAGGTTTGCCTGTCATAGCTTTGGGGGGACTCGCAATTTTCTTCGGTATTGTACTGGCATATGCATCAAAGAAGTTTGCTGTTGAGGTTAATCCCAAAGTTACAGAAGTCAGAGAGGTTTTACCGGGCGCTAACTGCGGCGGTTGCGGTTATGCAGGTTGTGATGCTTTAGCTGAGGCTGTTGTAACTGGGAAAGCGCCAATTACACAGTGCCCTGTAGGAGGAGCTTCACTTGCAGAAAAACTTGCTGTAATTATGGGTGTAGAAGTTGGCAACATGGAACGTCAGGTTGCAAGAGTAATTTGCAGCGGGGATAAGAATAACGCAAAAGAAAAATATGAATATCAGGGAATACAAGACTGTAAGGCTGCTGTAGTGCATGCCGGTGGCTCTAAGGGCTGCAGTTTCGGTTGTACAGGACTTGGTACCTGTGTAAGGGAATGTCCTTTTGATGCTATTCATATAGTAAACGGTGTTGCCGTTGTAGATGAAAAAAAATGTACTGCCTGCAAAAAGTGCATAGCAGTATGTCCTAAAGGAATAATCGAACTTGTTCCGGCATCAAAAAATGTTAGAGTACTTTGCAAGAACTTGGATAAGGGTAAATCTGTAATGGATGTTTGTAAAGTCGGCTGTATAGCCTGTCAGAAATGCGTGAAAGCATGTAAGTTTGATGCAATAAAGGTTGAAAACAATGTCGCAAAAATTGACTACAGCAAATGCGTCAATTGCATGATGTGTGCTGAGGCATGCCCTACAAAGGCTATATATGCAAATTTCGCAGATAGAAAGAAAGCTTTCATAAATGAAGATAAATGCATAGGCTGCACTATATGTTCAAAGCAATGCAACTTCCAGGCAATTGAAGGCGAACTTAAAGGCAAGCATAAGGTTCTTGACGATAAGTGTGTCGGCTGCGGCCAATGCTTTGCTAAATGTCCTAAGGGTGCTATAGAAATGAAATAAAATAAAAACGGACAGGCAGAGGTTGATGCAAAGGTATTGACCCCTGCCTATTTATTTTATATAAAAACTGCTGATTATTGGAAGCTAAATGAATTCCAAAAAAGTTGAAGTCTAGTACTTAAAATGTTAAACTAAACCTTGAAGGAATTATTCGAATTGCTAAACTTAAACTAATTGTGAAGTTCGAATGGAAAAAGAAAAAGATATTTGACGAAATGTTATATAGGTTGCATTAAAAAAGTTATAAGAATGTGAATAATAAGGGAGATGAATGTGTTGAAGAAAGAGAGCGGCAAAAGTGGTTGGATAATGCTTCTCATGGTGTTATGCGGTTTAGTTGTAGGTGGATTTTTAGGTGAACTGCTGGGCAAGTATTTGCCGATACTGAAGTATGGATACAACTTGGGAGTCTCTACACATGAATGGAACTTTCACGTGCTTAGGCTTACCTTCGGCTTGGACTTCAACATAAATATGTTTAGTGTATTAGGGATAGCAATTGCAATATATTTATATCGTAAGCTATAATAGTATATAATTGACAGGGGAGATTTATGAGAATAATACTGGCTTCAAATTCGCCCAGAAGAAAAGAATTGCTAATGCAGCTTGGAGTAAAGTTTGAAATAATACCATCTAATTTTGAAGAGCAGGTATTTGATCTGGCACCTTCGAAACTGGTTGAACACTTCGCTTATATGAAAGCAAAAGATGTGGCTCAATCAGTACAGAATGATGCATTAGTGATAGGCTCAGATACAATTGTCTGCCTTAATGAAATTATGGGGAAGCCCAAGCATAGGGAGGATGCTTTTAATATGCTGAGAAAGCTCAGCGGGAAACAGCACCATGTGCTGACGGGTCTTAGCATTTTTAATACTGCAACAGGGGAAAGCATGACGGGGCATGAATGTACTGTAGTGAAGATGAAGGAACTCTCTAATGCTGAAATAACAGCGTATATTAATACAGGTGAACCTATGGACAAAGCAGGAGCATATGCAATACAAGGTATGGGTTCGCTATTTATTGAAGGAATCGAAGGAGATTACTTCAATGTTGTAGGGCTCCCGCTGTTTCGGCTGGGAAAAATGCTGGAGCACTTCGGAATGAAACTCATTTAGAAGAAGTTTTAGGGGTATGCACAGTATAAAGACATAGGAAAGCTATATGGCATTATTTGAATAAAATGTAAAATGTCTGTTGTAAAACGTGTATACACTGAATAACTTGTGCTGTAGATGTAAAACATATAAATATAATTCTGCGAATAATTCTTATTTTTCGCAGAAAAATCATTATACAATTGACATGTGTATTTTGTTAAGGAGGCTATCTTTATAATGGGATTATTTAGTTTTTTATCAAAAGATATCGGTATAGATTTGGGTACAGCAAATACCCTGGTATACGTAAAGGGAAAAGGGATAATAGTCAGAGAACCTTCTGTTGTCGCTATGAGGCTTGACGAGAATACTGTCCTGGCTGTTGGTGACGAGGCAAAAAAAATGATTGGAAGAACACCTGGCAACATCGTAGCAATAAGGCCAATGAAGGATGGAGTAATTGCCGACTTCAATGTTACTCAAAAAATGGTTAAATACTTTATAAGCAAAGCTTATGCAGGTTCTCCGGTAGGTAAGCCAAGGGTACTTGTCAGTGTACCTTCGGGCATAACTGAAGTAGAGAGACGTGCGGTTGAAGAAGCTGCAATGCAGGCAGGTGCACACATTGCAAGACTTATAGAGGAACCAATGGCTGCCGCTATTGGAGCTGGTCTTCCTGTTGGGGAGCCTACCGGCAGTATGATAGTCAATATGGGTGGAGGCACTACAGAAATTGCTGTAATTTCTCTGGGAGGAATAGTAACAAGTAAATCTATAAGATCTGCAGGGGATAAGCAGGACGAAGCAATTGTGCACTACATAAAGAGGACATATAACTTGGCAATTGGCGATCGTACTGGTGAGAATATAAAAATGACCATAGGCTCTGCATATCCGAAGGCAGTTGAAGGTTCAATGGACATAAAAGGAAGAGACTTGGTTACCGGTTTGCCAAAGACTATTAAAATAACTTCTGAGGAAGTGCTTGAAGCATTAAGGGAGCCAGTTTTAACAATATTGGACGGTATTAAGAGCACTTTGGAGAAGACCCCCCCTGAGTTAGCTTCAGATATAATGGACAGAGGAATAATGCTTTCCGGCGGCGGAGCTCTTCTACACGGGTTGGATGCTTTAGTCAGACAGGAAACAGGAATGCCTGTACAGGTAGCTGAAAACCCGTTGGATTGCGTAGCTCTGGGTACAGGTAAAGCTTTGGAGCAGTATGACGATATAAATAAAGCTTATTCAATCAGACGTGGGAGATAGTGTTATAGTGTGAGGTTATTCATATATGAAGATAAGAAATAAACTTTTTATTTCTGTGACAATAATAACAATATTTTTAATAGTATTGATTGCGTTGACTTCTCAAGGTAGGACAAGACCTACTGCTATCGAGAGTGTGTTTGGAAGGGTTATAACTCCGGTACAGAAAGTGTTCTACTCCTCTGGAGAGTTTTTTAAGAATACCTTTAAAAGCCTATATGGTTTGAGAGATCTTAAGACTAAGAACGAAGCACTTGAGGCTGAGGTTGAGAAGCTTAAAGAACAGAACAGGCAGCTAATACAAATGGCATTGGAAAACAACAGGCTGCGTAATCTTCTGGAGTTTAAAGACGCAAATTCACAGTTTAATTACATTGGAGCCAGTGTAACTGGAAAGGATCCTGGAAATTGGTATGATATATATACTATCAACAAAGGATCAAAGGATGGAATTGAGGTTAATGATGCAGTAATAGTCAGTCATGGTTATCTGGTAGGAAAGATAATTGAGGTTGGAGATAATTATTCGAAGCTTATGGCGATAATAGATGAAAGAAGTTCTATAAGTATAATTGTAAATAGAACAAGGGATATGGGTATTGTGTCTGGAAACTCGGACTCTGGCGTTATAGCAATAATGGAGCTTGAGGCGGACATAGTAAAAGGTGATGATTTAATAACTTCAGAGTACAGTACTCTGCCAAAGGGCTTGTACATCGGCAAGGTAAAGAGTGTTGAAAAACAGGAAAAGAAGCTGCAGAAAGTGGTTGTTATAGAACCTTCTGTTGATTTTAAAAGGTTGGAAGAAGTATTTGTTATTAAACCTGTTGGGTGATGAAGAGGAAGTGCATTTTCAACACCTGAATAGCTGGAAAATGAATGTGTTGAAAAACACTAAAATGAGAGGGAGCTTATGAGGATAGCGGTTATATGCACATTGGCAGTTCTTAATGTCATACTGGAATCGACACTGTTCCAATATACACGTATATACGGAGTTAAACCGGACTTCTCAATAATTATTATTGTAGCATATGCGATTATCAGGGGGGGTTCCTACGGCACTTTTATTGGCCTTGGAACAGGCTTGCTCGTGGATATGCTTTATGGAAGAGCAATAGGTATTAATGCACTGTCCTATATGGTTACAGGGTATATCATAGGACAAGCCCATGAAAATGTATTCAAGGACAGCTTCATACCCCCTTTAATTTTCAATTTTATTGCTATTATAATTTTCCAGCATACATACTTACTGCTTTCTTACTTCTCGAACAATTTTCCGAGTACAGATATCTCATATGCTTACATGCTGTTAAAGGTAATTCTGCCGCAAGCTTTATATAATGCGGTAGCAGGTTCAGTAATCTACAGATATATTTATAAGCTGGACGAAGCAAAATTTATGAACAAGAGGATATATTAATTTATATAGGTGATTATATGTTCAAGAAATATTTTAAAGATAGACTTGATATTGTCAGGGCAATCGCAGTCTTGATTTTTTTGGTTATGGCATTCAGATTGGCGGATCTGCAAATAGTAAAAGGGGAATACTACTGGAAAAAATCCGAGACGTTAAGGACAAGGAATATTTCAGTTACTGCACCTCGGGGTTCTATTGTAGATAAATTTGGTCGTCTTGTAGCGGGAAATAAACAGAGTTATTCTGTGAATATAATGAAAACTGAAATACCGCAGGACACATTGAATGATATTGCACTTTCTACGATAAATATAATCGAGCAGAACGGTGATATCTACAAGGATGAGATACCGATACTTATAAATCCAATCAGATTTTCATATCAGGACGATGAAAGCAATTGGAAGAAAAAATATGGAATCCCAGAGAGCGCAACTGCCCGTGAAGCTTTTACGAAACTCAGGCAAGACTATGGGATTCCTGTAGATACTATTGACATTGAAGCCTATGAGATTCTGAAGGATGAAAAAAACGTGGAGCTGCCCTTTGATGTTATTGAGTTTCAATATGATTATGATAGGTCTGAGGTGAAATGGAAGCAAAGCAATGGTTTTGATACTGAGACTACTGCTGAAGAGATATTTGAGACACTTTGCTCCAAGTATAAGATACCAAAGGATAAATATGATGATGCGAAAGCAAAAAAGATTTTGGCAGTCAAGTATCTGGTAGGTCAGAATAAATATAAGGCATATGAACCAGTAGAAATAGCCACAAATATTAAGATGGAAACAAGAGCAAAAATTGAAGAAAGCAAGATTTTCCTTCCTGGCGTAGAAATAATTCAGAAACCAATAAGGTTTTATCCCAACAATGATTTTGCCAGTCACATAATTGGATATATGAGCAAGATAGGAAATGAACTTGAATTGCTCTCAAAGAAGGGATACACTTCACAGGATCTGATTGGAAAGTCTGGTATAGAGAGTTCCATGGAAGAATATCTGAAAGGTACTGATGGTTCCAGACAGATAGAGGTAGATGTCAATGGGACGTTAATAAATACAATAAATGAAGTTGACCCTACGCCTGGTGATACTGTTTTCTTAACTATTGATACTAAGCTTCAGAAGATAGCTGAGGATGCTCTGGCAAAAACCATGGAGGATATAAGAAATGGTACAGGCAAGGATAAACCATATCCTAATGCAACCTCCGGCGCTGCAGTAGCGATAGATGTGAATACAGGGAAGGTACTTGCAATAGTAAGTGAGCCCAAATTCGATCCTAACCTCTTTGCTGCAGGAATAAGCAATGAGGACTGGAAGATGCTGCAGCCGATAAGCAAGGATGTATATGCACCTAAGCCTCTAATAAATAATGCAATTTCTGCAACACTTCCTCCCGGTTCAACCATGAAGATGGTCAGTGCTGTGGCAGGGCTGGAGAGCAAGGTAATAACTCCTTCGGAGATGATATATGATAAAGGTTATTATACAGCTATACCCGGAGTATCCCCATCCTGTTCCATATTTAAATCGACAGGTCATCCTCATTACAATCAGAATGTGTCGCTTGCAATTAAAAACTCCTGTAACTACTTTTTCTTTGAGGTTGGCAGAAGAATGGGCGGAGAAGTATTTGAAAAATATGCTACGAGATTCGGTTTCGGTGAGAAAACAGGCGTAGAGCTGCCTGCTGAAAATAAGGGCAGTGTGGAAGGTCCGGAGCATAGAAAGGCACTGTATAAAAAATATCTTGAAAACTATCTTGTGAATAATTTAAAGATTAAAGACCAGAAGATACGCGATGAGATAAAAGGTTATATAGATAATAACCCAGGCACAACGAAGATTAAGACAAGACTTAAAGAGATTGGAGTAACAGATTCAAAGACAATTAATAAAGTTATAAAATATATAACTGATAGCAAGTATCAACCAGGTCTAGTCTTGAATGCAACTATCGGACAGGGTATGAATGATGTTACTCCCCTCCAGCTTGCAAATGCTGCTGCGACTGTAGTAAATGGAGGCACGAGATATAAGCCGTATCTTGTTGATAAGGTTATAAGCTATGATGGCACTGTAAAGCTTGCGAAGCAGCCGGAAGCAGTGGATAAGATAGAGATTTCACCAGCAAATCTTGAAGCAATAAAGCAAGGGATGTATGCAGTTACCAATGAACCGGGAGGAACAGCCAGAAGTACTTTTGTGGGCAGCAAGGTTGTTATTTCCGGTAAGACGGGTACTGCCGAAGCAGGTAAAGGTTACGACAGCCATGCATGGTTTGTAGCCTTTGCACCTTACGAAAAGCCGGAAATTGCGGTTGCAGTAATGATATCCCAAGGTGGACACGGAAACTATCCTGCACCGGTAGCCAAAGCGATAATAGAAGGATATCTGGCATCTGATGCACCACAGGATAATATGCTTTGGAATAATGATATAGTGCCGTAAGGCAAAAGCAGCCGTGTCTTAGTTTTGTTCGACTATTGGCATGGCTGATGTACTTTTTTTCTCGAAAAAGAAGGATTTATGGTAATTACGAAGAATTTTATAATGCGGGGGAAAGTATAATTTATAGTTAACAAGCTTTCCGCAAAGGGCTTCCTTGGTTGTCAGATCGTTTATAGAAGCCTACAGCTATTTACATATACAAAGCTTAAATGCACTCATAAACAAAAGCTTCAGGGGGTACTGCCGTGGCTGAAAATGCAGTTATTTTCAAAGGTACAAAAGAAGGGTTATACATAATACTTAAGGAAGAAATGGACTTAGATACAATAAAGTCCAATCTGGACAAGAAAATCAAACCTTCCAAACGTTTTTTTGAAGGGGCTAATATTATAAACTTCAAGGGAAAAAAGCTGACTCAGGAAGAATTTAATGAACTTAAGGAAGTCATAGAGAAGGAATATGGCATGACAGTAGTTGGGAGCTTTGGTGACAAAAACTATGATGCTAAATCTGAACATATTGAAACAAAGAAACCTGATATACTAGAATGGCTTCCTTTCGAGAATGTGCATAAGGGTGAGGCGCTGATAGTAAGAGCAACACTTAGATCAGGACAGCTTATTCAGTACAAAGGGGATGTGGTGGTTGTCGGAGATGTGAATCCCGGAGCACACATTAAAGCAATCGGATCGGTTATAATAATGGGAACTATGAGGGGAATTGTTCATGCAGGTGCCAATGGTGATTATGAAGCGTTCATAGCTGCATATAAAATGCAGCCTACACAACTGAGAATAGGTGATATAATAACACGATCCCCTGATGGACGGGGCAGCAAGTTTAACAATCCTGAGATTGCAGTGGTAAAACAGGGTATGATAGTTGTTGAGCCTTATTTGAGAAATAGATAATAATCATAGTTTATATAGGCATGTACTATAAATAATGGAGGTAATGTAATGGGTGAGATAATTGTTGTTACATCGGGCAAGGGTGGAGTTGGCAAAACAACTACTACGGCTAATATAGGAACTGGGTTGGCACTCAAGGGCAAAAGTGTAGTTTTGGTTGATACAGATATAGGTCTCAGGAATTTGGATGTTGTTATGGGTTTGGAAAATAGAATTGTATATGATCTTGTTGATGTTGTGGATGGGGTTTGCAGGCTGAGACAGGCTCTTATTAAGGATAAAAGATATACCAACCTATACTTGCTTCCTGCTGCACAGACAAAGGACAAGAATGCAGTTAATCCTGAACAGATGCAGAAGTTAGCTTGCGAACTGGCTGACGAATTCGATTATGTTATATTTGATTGCCCTGCAGGTATAGAGCAAGGTTTCAAAAATGCAATAGCAGGTGCAAAAAAAGCAATAGTAGTTACTACTCCTGAAGTATCGGCTGTCAGAGATGCCGACAGGATAATCGGTCTATTGGAAGCAAGTGGACTCAGGAATCCCATGCTTATAATAAACAGGATTAAAATGGATATGGTCAAACGTGGCGATATGATGAACATAGACGATATGATTGATATTCTTGCGATTGATCTTTTGGGAGTTGTTCCTGATGATGATTTCATTGTTGTTTCCACCAACAGAGGGGAGCCTGCCATTACGATAGAGCAGTCACTGGCAGGACAAGCCTACAGGAATGTCGTAAGAAGAATAATGGGAGAAGATGTTCCATTTATGAACTTAGAATCAGACGATGGATTCTTAAAAAAGATGGTAAAGCTGTTTGGATTAAGCAAGAAAAAGTAGCAGGAGGGGTATTAGTTATGGACTTGTTTAAATTATTTGGCAGGAATGACAACAGCAAAGATATAGCCAAGGAAAGGCTGAAGTTGGTTTTAATCCATGACAGGGCTAACGTATCTCCTCAGTTTCTTGAAATGATAAAGGGAGAACTGATTAAGGTAATATCAGATTACATGGAAATTGACGAAAATGGGTTGGAAATCAAGCTTACCAGGACAAAAAGGGAGTTTGATGATTCCACAGTACCTGCACTTGTTGCTAATATACCAATAAAAAGAATGAAAGATAAAGGGAAACTTTAATTAAAAAACCTGAGCAAATCTGCTCAGGTTTTTTAATTAATTTGGACATAAAACTCTCCTGCTAATAATATAAATAACTAGAAACACACAGAAACATACATATGTTGTGAAAAAATGTTTAGTGCGAAATATATAGAGGGAGAGAATATATGAACAGCAATAACTTTGAAAGTATTCCAAGACCAAGATACATAAAGGAATATAGAAAGTTCGGTACTATGTTTAAATCAAAGAAGTATGGGGAAAAAAATTATTTAGACAAATTTATGATACAATCCTTCATATCTCTCATAACTGTAGCAGCAGTGCTTTTAATAAACAATATCAATATAAATCTGACAAATATAATTTCTGAAGGAATAAAAACTACTATAAATTGGAACATGAACCTTTCAGAGGCACTTGGAACGTTTTCGAATATCAGGAATATAATACCTGAAGCAAAGGAGAATCTGGAGATAACTAAGGTAGGAATGGAAAGCTTTGAGGACAATCCAAGTTTTATAATGCCTGTTGAGGGCGAGATAACCTCAGAGTATGGTGAAAGAGTCCATCCGGTGTTTAAGACAGTGAAGATGCATAATGGCATTGACATAGGCGCGGAAACCGGCACTCCGATAAAATCCTCAACAACAGGCGAGGTGCTTAAGGTAGGAGAGGATGCAATAAACGGCAAGTATATAAGGGTAAAGAGTGGTAAATATGAGATAGTCTATGCTCACTGCTACAAGGTAAATGTTAAAGACGGGCAAAGTGTAAAGCAGGGCGATATACTTGGAGAAGTGGGAGATACAGGGCTTACTTCGGGGTCTCATCTACATTTCGAGATTCAGGTAGATGGAAAATCAGTGAGTCCTATGGAAATGCTTATGGAGTCACAATAGACCATATTGTAAAACATAAGATTTGTGCTTATTATTGTTGGAGGTTCACATTGTGAGGATAAAACTTAATTTGTTTTTTATCCTTTTTTTATTTGCAAGTTATTTTGCAAATTGGCTGCAGCAGTCACTTATATTGTTTGTAAGTGTGCTCCTCCATGAAATTGGACACGTCTTAGCTGCGAAAAAATTAAAAATAGAGGTCTATGAGGTTGAACTGCTGCCTTATGGGGGAGTTGCCAGAATGGAGGAATTATCAAAATTCGGAGGAACTGCAGAAGCTGTAGTTTCGGCTGCCGGCCCCATTACAAGCCTTGCATTGGCTTTGATATGCAATTTTTTAGGAAGATTTTGGGGGTTACTTGATGCAGGTTTCAGATATAACCTGATCATTTGCATTTTTAATCTTGTGCCCATAATTCCACTGGATGGAGGTAAGATTGTAAGAAACCTGCTTGTTTTCTTTATAGGCTACAGGCAAGCAACAAGGATTTTAGTATTGGCTGGAAGGGCTGCAGCTTTTACTTTAATGGGGTACAATATTTACATGCTTGCATCAGGAAACAGAAGCACAGCCCTTATTATTGCAGCTATATTTATATATATAGGTACTTTAAAAGAAGAAAAATTCAGCTCATATTATTATCTGTTCACTGGGAACAATACCAAGAATATGCTGATAGCCCAGGGGCGTATAAGGAAAAGATTTATAAAGGTGAGAGAGGAAACCCAAATCAGATCGGTTGTAAACCGGTTCAGTCCTGTGATGTTATGCTATGTACAGGTACTTGATGGTTCGGGCGCAGTAAAAAGGATACTAAGTGAAGACGAAATCATGAATGGTTTACTAAGGTGTGGATACTATGGTAGAATAAGGGACATCATAAATATTTAGTAGAATTTTATACTATATTTATGTAATAATATGATTGTGACAATTTTGTTATTATGAGGATAAAGATATAGCAAAAATGTAATAAATTATATGGTTACGAGTTGCGGGTTACGAGCCGCGAGTATTGAGTAAGGCTTCGGGGAAATTGCTTAATGCGCGAAATGCGAAACACGAAACACGAAACTGAAAGGCAGCGAAAGAACAAATGAAATACGAGAATATTAAAGAGTTCATATATGAGGACCTGCTTCCCAGAGTGGAGAAGCCTGGAAGATATATAGGAACAGAATGGAACAGCATACATAAGGATCCCTCTAAGGTGGATATAAGATTTGCATTTTGTTTTCCTGATGTTTATGAGGTAGGAATGTCGCACCTTGGAATGAAAATATTGTATCATCTTCTGAACGATCAGCAGGATATTTTCTGCGAGAGAGTTTTTGCCCCATGGCCCGATATGGAAGATGAAATGCGGAAAAACAGCGTAAAGCTTTTCGGGTTGGAAAGCAGAGACTATATTGATAGCTTTGATTTTGTTGGTTTTACACTTCAATATGAGATGAGCTATACAAACATTGTGAACATGCTCGATTTAGCTGGAATTCCCTTGAGGTCCGGCGAAAGAAATGAAAATCATCCTTTTGTTGTGGCGGGAGGGCCATGTGCTTATAACCCTGAACCACTATACGACATTGTGGACTTCTTTATGCTTGGAGAGGGTGAGGAGCAACTGCTTGAGGCAATGGAAGTGTATAGAAAGTGGAAAGAGACAAAGGGTACAAGGGAAGAATTTCTGCAGATGATAGCTCATGTCAGAGGGGTTTATGTGCCGAGGTTATATAGTGTCAGCTATAACGAAGATGCGACGATAAAGGTAGTTAAGCCTGTAATGGAGGATATACCCCAAAAGGTTAAGAAGAGTGTTATAAAGAGCTTAAAAGGAGCATATTTTCCTGATAAAATCATTGTACCTTTTATAGACATTGTCCACGACAGGATAATGCTGGAGATATTCAGGGGCTGCACAAGAGGCTGCCGCTTTTGCCAGGCAGGAATGATTTACAGGCCGGTAAGGGAGAGAGAAATAGAGGAGCTTGTGGAAATAGCTGACAAGCTTATCCAGAGTTCGGGTTACGAGGAAATTTCATTATCTTCCTTGTCTGCCAGTGACTTTTCAAAGCTTAATGAACTGGTGGAACGGTTGGTTTCTAAGTATAAGAGCAGCAAGGTCGGACTTTCTCTTCCATCCCTCCGGATAGACTCCTTTTCACTGAAGCTTATACAGGAGGTACAGAAGGTTAGAAAGAGCGGTCTTACTTTTGCACCGGAAGCGGGCACTCAAAGAATGAGGGATGTCATAAACAAGGGAGTGGATGAAGAGGACCTTATGAACTCAGTAGGTGCTGCATTTGAAACAGGCTATAGCAATGTTAAGCTGTATTTTATGATAGGTCTTCCAACAGAGACCGTGGAAGATATACAGGGTATCGCCGATTTGACCTTTAAGGCAGTGGATAGATTCTACAAGGTGCCGAAGGAAAAAAGGGGGAAAGGCTTAAATATAACAGCCAGTGCATCCTGCTTTGTCCCCAAGCCCTTTACCCCCTTTCAGTGGGAGCCGCAGGATCCTATAGACACTCTTATAGAAAAGCAGAAATATCTGCATAAAGCCATAAAGAGAAAGCAGATTACCTTCAACTGGCACGAACCGTATGTCAGCTACATGGAAGCTGTGTTTGCAAGGGGAGACAGGAGATTATGCGATGTGCTGATTAAAGCATGGGAGCTGGGCTGCAAATTTGACGGATGGGATGAGTACTTCAAATTTGATGCTTGGATGAAGGCTTTCAAGGAAATAGGAGTTGATTCTGATTTTTATGCTAAAAGACGCAGGGATCTGGAAGAAATCCTTCCTTGGGATCATATAGATGTCGGGGTGACAAAGAAGTACCTGAAAAGTGAGTATGAAAAATCCCTTAAAGCCGAGCTTACGAGAGATTGCAGGATTGCCTGCACCGGCTGCGGAATCAACCTACTACAGGAAGGCGGTGTATGCAAATAATGAATATAAGATTGAAATTCACGAAGGGGAATGAAGTAAAGTACATATCTCATCTGGATCTTATGAGGGTATTCCAGCGTGCTATAAGGCGCACAGGTATACCTATAGCATACAGCAGCGGCTTCAATCCTCATCAGGAGATATCCTTTGGTGCCCCTCTATCTCTGGGGGTTACAAGTGATGCTGAATATGTAGATTTTAAGCTTGCAGAGCCAATGGATGTCCAGGAGATTAAAAAGAGTCTCAATAACTCGCTTCCAGAGGGAATAAGGATTCTTGAGGGTATTAAGCTGGGGGACAGCCCAAAGAGCGCAATGTCAATTGTTACTCATGCCAGGTACAGAATTACTGTAAATATTGAAAATGTTGCTCCTGATTCGTTAAGCAAGAATATTGAGACCTTTACTGCTCAGGAGAATATCAAGGTTATGAAGGAACAACCTAAAAAGGGATTTGAACTTAAAGAAATTGACATAAAACCAATGATAGTAAGTATGAAGCTGACTGAATCGAGAGAAACCATGTACATAATTGACTGCCTCCTTTTATGCGGCAGCAAGGCGAATCTCAAACCGGAACTTTTGCTAACTGCTTTTAAGGCTTTCACAGGTTATAATATTGAAGGTATCAAGATAAACAGAGTAGAAGTCTATGCGGAAAAGAACGGTAGGATTGTTGATTTGCTGGAGTATTGATTTATTTAAATGGCAAAGGGGTAAGTGCTTATGAAGGAGATAATCATAGATATTGGTTCCGGACAAACGAGAGTTGCCTTGCTGGAAAACAAGGGACTGACGGAAATATATATTGAAAGGCAGAGGAATGAAAGGATAACTGGTAACATATACAAGGGCAGGGTAGAAAATGTACTCCCTGGAATGCAGGCGGCCTTTATTGACATAGGTCTGGATAAAAATGTTTTTTTATATGTAAAAGATGCACTGCCTAATGCATATTTCGATGAAGATGATGAATATGCTGATTCCAAACAATATAAGGATTACCAGATAGATGAGCTCTTAAAAACCGGTCAGGAAATAATGGTTCAGATTATGAAGGAGCCTATAGATACAAAAGGTGCAAGAGTAACCACTCACATTACTCTTCCCGGAAGATTTATTGTACTGATGCCAACCATTGAATATATAGGCATATCCAGGCGTATAGAAAGCGACAGCGAGAGGGAAAGACTCAAAAAAATTGCTGAAGAGCAGAAACCAAAGGGAATGGGACTTATTGTGAGAACTGCTGCAGAGGATTGTACAGCAGAGGATATAAGTAATGATATTACTTTTTTGTTAAAGCTTTGGGATAATATTAAACAAAAACAAAAAACCGGAGTCACCCCAAGAATAGTGCATAAGGACGTAAACATCGTGTATAGGACTATTAGAGATATGTTCACAAAGGACATAGACCGGCTTGTTATAAACAGCAAAGAGCATTATGAAAAGGCAAAGGAACTCGTAACTATGATTTCGCCCCACCTAAAAAATAAGGTTGAATATTATAATAAGAGTTATGATATATTTGAGTTTTATCAGGTAGAGCTTCAGATAGGTAAGATAATAAGCCGAAAAGTATGGCTTAAGTGTGGCGGTTACATAGTCATAGACCAGACGGAAGCACTTACATCCATAGATGTAAATACTGGAAAGTTTGTTGGCACGGTTGATTTGAGAGATACTGTACTGAAGACAAATATAGAGGCCGCGAAAGAGATAGCTAAGCAGCTCAGGCTTAGAGATATCGGCGGTATTATAATAATTGACTTTATAGACATGCCGGATACCGTACATGAAGCGACAGTTCTTGAAGTACTTAAAAATGCATTGAAAAAAGACAGAACAAGGACTAACGTACTCGGAATGACTCAGTTGGGTTTGGTTGAGATGACAAGGAAAAAGGTAAGGCAGCGCATTGAAAATATCTTACTGGCACCATGCCCTTACTGTAAAGGGGAAGGAAGAATTTTATCCAGTGAGACAATTGTTAAAAAAATTGAGAAAGAGGTTAACAGTTTGTTTTGCAATACGGGTATCATGGCTGTTTATCTGGAGGTCCACCCTGATTCCGAGGAGCTCATAAACTACTACTTGGAAGAAGATATAACCGGACTTGGGAAAAGCTATAAGAAGCCTGTATTTATCAAGACTTCTGCTGAGCTCCATAGAGAGGAATATTTTGTAAAGGGTATTGGCATGCTTGAGATTTCAAAGCTTCGTAATAACGGCTGCAGGGAGATTTAATATAATTGACAAACTATTTACATTATGATAACATATAGTGGCGTAGGCGTATCCGCTCGGATCGGGTTTTAAAAAAATGTGAAATGAAACACGTTTTTTACCTGGTATTCGGCGAGACTTAATTATGAGGAGGTGTAGCCTAATGTATGCAATAATAAAGACTGGCGGCAAGCAGTATATGGTTAACGAAGGTGACGTGTTAATGGTAGAAAAGCTTGACGCAGAATCCGGTACCAAAGTTATGTTTGAAGAAGTTCTTGCTATTGGGAACAATGGTGAACTGAACCTTGGAAACCCTGTAGTTTCCGGTGCTAAGGTGGAAGCAACAGTAGTTCAGAATGGTAAAACAAAAAAGGTAATTATATTCAAGTATAAGTCAAAAAAGGATTACAGAAAGAAACAGGGTCACAGACAGCCATTCACAAAGGTTAAAATCGAAAAAATATACGCATAGAAGCGGTTTTTATGATTAAGGTTATAATCTACAAAGCCCGGGAGGGCGAAATAAAAGGTTTCAAGGTAACGGGACACTCAGGCTATGGTACTCAAGGTAACGATATTGTCTGTAGTGCAGTATCTGTACTTGCCCAAACGGCACTCCTAGGGCTGTTGAAAGTTGCAAAGGTGGACGTGGGCTATAAGATTCATGATGGATATCTTACTTGTGAAATTCAGGATACAGAACTGGATAGAAAGCGCATCATGTGCGATGCGATACTTGAAACCATGTATGAAGGGCTTAAGAGTATTAAGGAAAGCTATATAAAGTTTATTGATATAGTTGAAGAGGAGGTGTAGATATGTTCAAGATGAACCTTCAGTTGTTTGCACATAAGAAAGGTGTAGGTAGCTCAAGAAACGGCAGAGATTCTCATGCACAGAGGCTTGGCACAAAGAAGGCTGATGGACAGCCGGTGCTTGCTGGTAATATAATTGTTAGACAGAGGGGAACAAAAATTCATCCTGGTATAAACGTAGGGATAGGTAAGGATGATACTCTATTTGCACTTGTTGAGGGTGTTGTTAAATTTGAACGTGTAGGCAAAGACAAAAAGCAGGCAAGTGTATATCCAGCCCAATAATAGCATAGAATTACTAAAGGTACGGCTAGGCTGTACCTTTATTTTTTAAACATGTCTCGCATATTTTTCCTGAATTTATAATGAATACATGGGTATATTCCCAGAACATATGGGGATGAATTGATGGAAACCAAGATAAAAAAGTATAAAGCGTGCGTAATAGAAGAGTGCAGAAAAAATGATGATAATTGCAGGTATGTAGACGTTTGTGACAAGGTTGAAGCTGAAAAAGAGCGTTCTATAGAAAGCCTGAAAAATCATCTAAGTGAACAGCGCCATGATTTTTTCAATCTGCTTCAGGTGTTATATGGTTATACTCAGCTTAAGAAGCCGGACAAGGTGATGGGTTACATTGAAAATTACTGCAACCGTATAGAAAACATCGGAAGGCTATATAACTGCAAATGTATAAAACTGGCTGATTTACTTTACACTAAGGGAAAAGAAGCAGAGAACATTGATATAAATCTGGAGGTCAGCATCGAGGTTACTTTTGATTCTGTTATAAGGATGCTTGATAATGAAGCTGTTTTACATGCTGTAGATCAAGTGATATCAGGTTTTTTATATATCCTTGATGAGAAGGGCTGCAAAAATACTCATTTAATATATGATTTGAAGGAAAATGCGGATAGCTTCATTATGGAAATATACTGTAGGGAGCTTAGGGAAGGACAGCTTGAACCGATCAACTTCGTTATCCCTGAACATGTAATGTATTGGAAGAAGATTTCAAGAGACATAATGCCTTTTGATAGTATAGCAAAGCATTGTAATGAAAGCGGTTTTGACGGAAGAATGCTTGAAGATGGTGCAACCTTTGTTCTAAGTTTTTCAAAACCAATAAAGGAGTAGTGACATGTTTATTGATAAAGCTAAAATATTAGTAAAGGCAGGGGATGGAGGAGAAGGCAGAATATCCTTCCGGAGGGAGAAATATGTGCCTAATGGTGGTCCTGATGGCGGAGACGGCGGGGATGGCGGAGACATAGTTTTCATAGTGGATGAAAATATGAGAACGCTTATGGACTTCAGGTACAAAAGGAAGCATGTTGCCCAAAATGGGGAAATGGGGGGAGTAAACAACTCCTCAGGTAAAAGCGCTGAGAATTTGTACATAAAAGTGCCGGCAGGTACGGTTCTGAGAGATTCTGAGACCGGAGCACTGTTAGGTGATCTGAAAAAAACGGAAGATAAAGTGGTTATCGCCCGGGGAGGTAAAGGGGGGAAAGGGAATCAGCATTATGCAACCCCAACAAGACAAGTTCCCAGGTTTGCTCAGCCAGGGGAGCGGGGCATGGAAAGATGGATTGAGATGGAATTGAAGCTTCTGGCTGATGTGGGACTTGTTGGCTTTCCCAATGTAGGAAAATCAACATTTCTATCCATTGTTACCTCTGCAAAGCCCAAGATAGCAAATTACCATTTTACCACTCTTGTACCAAACCTGGGGGTAGTAAACCTTTCCGGTGGCAGAAATTTCGTAATTGCAGATATACCGGGACTAATTGAAGGTGCTCACAGTGGTGTGGGGTTGGGACATGATTTTTTGAGACATGTTGAAAGAACAAAGGTGCTGATACACCTTTTAGATACCTCAGGGCTTGAGGGAAGGGATCCCCTTAATGACTTCAGTAAAATAAATGAGGAGCTTAAATTATACAGCGAAAAGCTTGTGAACAAGCCTCAGGTCGTTGCCTGCAATAAAATGGACATTCCTGAGTCAGAGGAAAATTATAAAAGGGTGGCTGAAGAACTAAGCAGGAAGGGCTATGAGGTGTTTGCAATTTCGGCGGCGACCAGGGAGGGTATAGTACCTCTTATGGACAGAGTCTACAATTTACTTGAAAATGTAAAAGATGTTGAAGAACCAGTTGAAGAAATTGAAGAATTAGTGTATCATAAGAATACAGGCGATAAGCCATTTAATGTCAGAAAGGAAAACGGAGCATACATTGTCGAAGGAGAGATGGTGGAGCAGCTTATTGCATCGGTTAATCTGGAAGACAATGACTCTATAAAGTACTTTCAGAAGGTACTTAGAAAGAAGGGTATTGTAGATGAGTTGAGGCAGTTGGGTGTTAAAGACGGTGATACAGTGAAGATGCAAGACTTAGAATTCGAATATTTTGAATGATGAACTGGAGGTCAATTGTAGAAAATGAACTGCATGCATTGCGAAAATTGTAAACAGAACACCGCGACATATTTCTGCTTGGCAAAGAACGAAATAGTAATAAATGAAAACTATGTAACAAATGCGGAAAAAAGCAGAGGTGGCTGGAAAAAAGGCGACCCTGAATACGAAACTCATCGGCGCAAGCTTAAAAAAGAAATAGAGGTATAAGTATAAAATGGCAGACGTGAGTCTGCCTTTTGAACATGATGGAGGAATACAAGATGTTAACTAGCAAGCAGCGGGCTTATTTAAGAGGACTTGCCAATACGCTGGAACCAATTTTCCTTATAGGAAAAGGCGGGGTAAACGATAATATGACAGCGGATATTGATATGGCTTTAGAGGCGAGAGAATTGATAAAGATAAAAATACTGAACAACAGCATGACAGAGCCTAAGGAAGCTAGCATTGAAATAGCTGAGAAGCTTGGCGCAGACGTGGTACAGGTAATAGGTGGCAAATTCGTACTATATAGGCAATCTGTGGAGAATTCCACAATTGAGCTGCCCAGAGAAAAATAATTAACCAATGTTTTACACTAAGAAATTCCATGAACTTTTGCTCTATCCCGAGGCAATAGCAAAGGGACCCGCAAAAGGGAATTTCTAAGTGCAAAACATTACTAAGAGGGGTGATTCTGTGAAACGAAAAGTAGCCGCGGTAATCAGCATTTTGGTTATTATAGCCTTTATGCTGACAATTATTGCTCCTTTATTCCAACAATAAAGCGTTTTGCGGAAAACTGTACTGCATTAATTCAGATTCCGCAAAACGGTTACCTTGAGTTATTGAATTCGCATCCTGCCCGATAGAATTACTTTAATGCGTTCAATAAAGCGTTTTGCGGAAAGCAGCTTTACGTTAATTCGGAATATTGAATATGAGGTGTATTATGAAGCAAGTAATGGCCGATCTTGAGGAGAACCCTATAGTAGCAGCTATTGAAGAGGAGAGGGATTACCAAGTGGCAGCCTTAGCACCTGTCAAACTGGTTTTTATTTTAAGGTGCGATATTATAAGCCTGAAGGATAAGGTATCATATCTTAAGAGCTATGATAAGTCTGTATTTGTACATGTAGACCTTATTCAAGGACTTGGAAACGATCAGATGGCGGTACAGTATTTATATGAAAATTTAAGGCCTGATGGTATAATAACTACCAAGAATAACATTACTAAATATGGAAAGGACCTTGGGTTGTATACCATACAAAGATTCTTTATGGTAGATAGCCATGCCTATTCCAGTGCTGTAAAGACAATTGAGCAAACACAACCTGATGCAGTGGAAATAATGCCGGGGGTTATGCCAAAGCTTATCAGGGAGCTTTCGAATGATATCAGAAAGCCTATTATTGCAGGAGGATTTATTAACACCAAAGAGGATATCATTTCTGTTCTAGGGGCGGGAGCAGTGGGCATTTCCACCAGTAAAAGCAGTCTGTGGAGTTTGACATAAAGTGTATAGTTGCAATTAGATATAAATTGTAGTATCATTAAATTGGAGAAAATAAGATTTGGCAGAGTTTTGGAGTGCCGTACTGAAGAAGGGCTTGCCCTTTATTTAGGTACGGTTTTTTTATTAAATATGACACAATGATAAAGGTAAGCTGTTGTGGAATAATCTTGCATAGCAGCAAATATGAAAGGTAGGTAATATAATGTCAATCTATGATGACTCGTTAAGATTTCATGAGAAAATGCGTGGAAAGCTTGAGGTGATATCCAGGGTGGAGGTGAATACATCCGAGGATATGAGTATTGCATATACTCCGGGAGTCGCACAGCCTTGTCTCGAAATTCAGAAGGATCCTGACAAAGTATATACATATACTAGAAAATGGAATACAATAGCCGTGGTATCAGATGGAACAGCAGTATTGGGGCTTGGTGACATAGGAGCATTAGCCTCCCTTCCGGTTATGGAAGGCAAGTCGGTGCTTTTCAAGTGCTTTGGGGATGTCGATGCCTTCCCTATTATACTAAATACTAAGGACGTGGATGAAATAGTTGAAACTGTGGTGAGGATTTCACCTTCCTTTGGAGGTATAAACCTCGAGGATATTTCTGCACCAAGGTGCTTTGAAGTTGAGAGGAAGCTTAAAGAGCGATGTGATATACCTGTATTTCATGATGACCAGCATGGTACTGCGATAGTGGTTCTTGCAGGTTTACTGAATGCATTGAAGCTGGTGGGTAAAAGGCTTTCAGATATTAAGGTGGTTGTAAACGGAGCAGGTGCTGCAGGGAATTCTGTTACAAGACTGCTTCTATCCTCAGGAGTGAAGAATGTAATAATGTGCGACAGGACAGGGGCACTCTACGATGGCATGGATAGAGGGGATGCTGAGAAAAAGGAGATTTCAAGGCTAACTAATCCTGAAAAGCTTAAGGGCACATTGGCGGATGTCATAAAAGGAGCCGATGTGTTTATTGGGGTATCAGCACCAGGTATACTGACTGGAGAAATGGTGGGTACAATGAACAAGGATTCTGTAGTATTTGCAATGGCAAATCCTACACCTGAGATATTCCCTGATGAAGCGAAAAAGGCAGGAGCTAGGATAATCGGAACAGGCAGATCTGACTATCCCAACCAGGTAAATAATGTTCTGGCTTTTCCGGGCATATTCAGAGGGGCCCTGGATATGAGAGCAAAGGATATAAACGAGGAAATGAAGGTTGCTGCTGCTTATGCCATAGCAAGCGCAATACCTGAAAATGAATTAAATGACGAGTATATAATTCCAAAGGCTTTTAACAGAGAGGTTCAGAGGAAGGTTGCCGAGGCGGTAAGAGAAGCAGCGGTAAAAAGTGGAGTGGCAAGAGTAAAATAACAATATATAAAATAGCATAAATTAGGGGAGGTTTAGTGTATGCCAGATAAAACAACATGGATTGATTTTGATACAATGGAGAGCTTCATGGTGGACGTATTCAAGGGTGTGGGAGTACCTGAAGAAGATGCAAAGGTATGCGCAGATGTACTTATTACAGCGGACAAAAGAGGTATTGATTCCCATGGCATCGGCCGTTTGAAGCCTATATATGTTGACAGGATAAAGCTTGGAATTCAGAATCCAATAACCAATTTTGAAATTGTAAAAGAAGGACCGACTACTGCTGTAATTGATGGACATGATGGTATGGGGCATGTTATATCTAAGCAGGCGATGCAGATGTCTATAGATAAAGCTAAGAAGTATGGAATGGGTATGGTGGCCGTGAGAAATTCAAGCCATTATGGTATAGCCGGATATTATTCCATAATGGCTTGTGAGGCGGGAATGATAGGCTTAACCGGTACGAATGCCAGACCATCTATAGCTCCAACCTTCGGTGTGGAAAACATGTTGGGTACCAATCCACTTGTTTTTGGTATGCCTACTGATGAAGAGTTTCCATTTGTAATAGATTATGCTACCTCTATAACTCAGAGGGGGAAGATAGAGGTATATGCAAGGGCTGACAAGGAACTCCCGGAAGGCTGGGTAATAGATGAAAACGGCAATACAAGGACTGACACCCACCAGATACTTAAAGACCTGGTAAAAGGTACTGCTGCTTTGACTCCGCTAGGAGGCATAGGAGAAGAGACCGGAGGCTACAAAGGCTATGGCTATGCAACAGTAGTAGAGATATTGTCCGCTGCGCTTCAAGGAGGGTCTTTCCTTAAGGGGCTTCTTGGATTTAGCGAGAATAATAAACCCGCACCGTATCATCTGGGACATTTCTTTATGGCGGTTGATATAAGTGCATTTACAGATTTGGAGGCCTTTAAGAAAACCACTGGCGACATACTTCGTGCACTTAGGAGCTCAAAAAAAGCTCCAGGACATGACAGGATATATACTGCCGGTGAGAAAGAATATCTTGCATGGCTTGATAGAAAGGATAAGGGCGTTCCTGTAAATGAAGCACTTCAGAAAGATATTATTGCTCTTAAGAAAGATTTGGGACTTGATCAGTACAGCTTCTCTTTTGAAGGCTAATTACATAAAAGGCTTTTATAAAAAAATTATAATATTTAAACAAAACATAGTTGACAAATTTCGACACTGTGTTATAATCGTTAGAAATACAGTTAGCACAGAACGCATAGAATGGAGATTCGTACAATGAATAATTTGTTAGGAAAGGGAATAAACAGAATATATTACTTTAGCTTTAGCTTGTGGTTTTATTTTAGCACAGGCTATTTTACTTGCAAAAAAGAATATATTCCTTTTCTTAATGAGTTAAATAAATTTGAGTATACATTATATAGAAAACCTCTATATATTTGAAAACACCAATTCAAAATAAGGCTCATTAGAGCCTTATTTTTTTTATTTATTTATTTAAAGGAGGAATATCATGGTGATAGTAATGAGAGCAGATGCTCCAAGCAAAGAAGTTGAAAAAATAAGAGAAAGGATAGAAAACGGAGACCGCAAGATAAGCGTAATGAAGGGCAAGGATTATTATGTGCTTGGGATTATCGGAGACACTACCGGCATAGACACAAGTGAAATCGAAGCAAATGAACATGTGGAAAAAGTAATGAAGGTTCAGCAGAGCTATAAGCTTGCAAACAGAATGTTCCATATGGACAACTCAGTGATACAGGTAGGAGATAAGACCATTGGCGGACAAGAGCTGGCTGTAATAGCAGGCCCTTGCTCGGTGGAAAGCGAAGCGCAGATATTGGAACTGGCGCAAAAAGTGAAGGATTGCGGGGCAGGCTTTTTAAGAGGAGGCGCATTCAAGCCCAGGACATCGCCTTACAGTTTCCAGGGTATGAAGCTTGAAGGACTTGAGCTTTTGAAGCTTGCCAGAAAGGAAACCGGTCTTCCGATTGTCACCGAAATAATGTCAGCAGATATGGTAGAGAGATTCGTTGAGGATGTGGATGTAATACAGGTAGGCGCAAGAAACATGCAGAACTTCGAACTTTTGAAAGAGCTTGGCAGAACTAAGAAACCCATACTTTTAAAGCGCGGACTGTCTGCAACAATAGAAGAACTGCTTATGTCAGCAGAATATGTCATGTCTGAGGGGAACAGCAATGTAATACTTTGTGAAAGAGGCATAAGAACCTTTGAGACCTATACACGAAACACTTTGGATATTAGTGCTGTTCTGGCAATCAAAAAACTCAGCCACTTGCCTGTTATTGTTGATCCAAGCCATGCAGCAGGTTTGTGGTGGATGGTTGAACCCCTCGCGAAGGCAGCGGTAGCTGTAGGTGCTGACGGAATCATGATAGAGGTCCACAACGATCCTGTAAATGCTAAGAGTGACGGACAGCAATCCATTAAACCGGAAAAGTTCAGGGCATTGATGGAGGATATAACCTTAATGGCAGGTTTGTTAAAAAAAATTGTTTAGGCTATATAAAAATTTTTTGAGAGGATATCAGTAAATTTATCTTATATAAATCGCACTAAGTTATGTTACATTGGGTAATGTGCGATTTATAACAATCAAGGAATATGATTTCGCACTATTTGAATAAAGAATGTAAAGGATTTAGTGCGAAACATATGGTTTGGGGGGATTGAATTGGAAGAAGGGGACTTTAGAAGAAATATAGCAGTAGTAGGCTTAGGATTGATAGGTGGCTCTTATGCTATGGCTTTGAGACAGCTTAAGGCAGGGAGAATATTCGGAATTGACATAGATGAGAAAGTTCTGGACAAAGCAGTCAGTTGTGGAATAATAGACGAGGGATCGACTAATGCTGAAGCAATACTTGGCAAATCTGACATAGTAATAATTGCTCTTTATCCTCAGGACACAATTGAGTTTATTAAAAATAGAGCCAGGTACTTCAAACCTGAAACCATAGTTACAGATACCTGTGGCATCAAGCAGCCGATAATTGATGCAGCAGAGAAATATTTGCCGGCAAATGTGGAGTTCATTGGTGGACATCCAATGGCGGGAAATGAGTTTCAAGGCTTTGGTGCTGCATCCAGGGAGCTTTTTCTTGATACAAATTATATTATCACACCCCATGAAGGCAATAGTGATAAGGGAATAACGGCTGTAGAAAAGCTGGCATTTGAAATAGGGTGCAAGTGTGTGACCAGGATAGGAGCAGAGGAGCATGACCGTATGATATCATTTACCAGCCAGCTTCCGCATATAGTTGCTGTCTCCTTTGCAAATCTTATAATGGGTGAGAAGGGCATAGGCGCTTTTACCGGATGCAGCTTCAGGGATGCCACCAGAGTGGCAGCATTGAACAAGGAGCTTTGGACTCAAATATTCAGGATGAATAATATGAATATTATTGATAGAATAGAAGACTTGGAAAATATATTGCTAAAATTGAAGAATGCTGTAAATACTCAGGATGAAAGTAGTCTTCGAATATTATTCGACAATGCCATTAAAGGAAAAAGTGAAATAGGATAGATGAGAACTCTGGAGACAGCATAAGCCTTATTTTGTTGAATAAGCTGGGAGAAGTTGCTGCTATAGGGCTTTTGGACCTTATAATGCGGAGCAGGTAAAAATGAATGTAAAGAGGATGTGTTTATATTGGGCGAACTTGAAAAATTGCGGCATAAGATAAATGAAACTGATGAAAAGCTTGTGGGCTTGTTTATAGAAAGAATGGCACTTACCAGTAGAGTTGGCGAATATAAAGCAGAGAGAAATTTGAAAATATATGATCCGATAAGAGAAAAAGATATTACCGAAAGGTTTACAAGCCAGGCTAAAGTTGATTTTGACATGAAGTATGTGGAGCGATTTCTGGAAAACCTTATGTTTTTAAGCCGAAAATTCCAAGAGGATATAATAGCGAGAAAGCAGGAGTCTCCAAAGTTTGAAAGTGGCACTCCGGTCACGGCAATAGGCTATCAGGGAGTACCGGGCTGCTATAGTTATCAGACAGGGCTTGAATATTTCGGAGAAGAGGTTGAGACATTGAGCTGTCACAGCTTCAGGGATGTTTTTAACGCACTTGCACAAGGTAAAATACAGTACGGTGTACTACCTATAGAAAATTCTACCTCCGGCAGTATAAATGAAGTTTACGATTTGCTTAGAGAATATGAATTTTTTATTGTTGGCGAAAAATGCCTGAAGGTGGAGCACAGCTTATTAGCAGCGGAAGGTACAGAGCTTTCTGATATCAGGGAGGTATACAGCCACCAGCAAGGCTTGATACAGTGCAGCCGCTACCTTAGCGAACATCCTGAATGGATACAGATGCCCTATTTTGATACTGCAGGGAGTGCAGAGTATGTTGCAATGGAAGGTTTAAAATCAAAAGCATGTATTGCAAGTAAAAAGGCAGCTTCGGTATACGGCCTCAATATAATCAATCAGGATATCCAGGATAACAGGAACAACAGCACCAGATTTGTAATTATAGGCAAAAAAAAGCTGGAAATAGAAAAGGCAGATAAAGTCAGCATAGTACTCAGTGTATCTCATAAGCCGGGAACCCTTTACGGAATACTGAAGCATTTTGCAGAGGGTAATTGCAACCTTATGAAGCTTGAGTCCAGGCCTTTTGAAGGTAAAGTATGGGAATATTTCTTTTATATAGATTTCAGCGGAAACGTGAATGAGAAAGGTACCAGAAGTATTCTGTCGGATATAGAGAAGGAAAGTCCACATTTCCGATTGCTGGGCAATTATAGAAGCGAGGTTGGTTTAGGATGATGAGGAGAAACTTAGTATTAATAGGAATGCCGGGCAGTGGTAAAACGACTATTGGCGGACTGCTTGCAGAAAAGCTTGGAAGAAAATCCATAGATTTAGATGCTTTTATTGAAAAGCATGCGGGACATAGTATTAACGAACTGTTCTGCCAGTGGGGGGAAGAGTATTTTCGTAAACTGGAAACTGAGGTTGTGCTTATGATGGAGAAGGAAGAAGCTTCGGTAATTTCAACCGGAGGCGGTATAGTGAAAAGAGCTATAAATATGGAAAGTCTAAAGAAGAATGGAATAATAATATTTATTGACAGGAATGTAAATGATATTATGAATGACCTTGATGCAAGCACGAGGCCGCTGCTGGCAGGCGGAGCAGACCGGCTGATACAGCTCCATGCTGAAAGGTACGATTTGTACAAGAAGTATAGCAATTTCACATTTAAAAATGAAGGAAAAATCAATGAGGTAGTGGAAAACATATGCAACATAGTAAGGTCTCTACTGTGAGGAGATCTGAAGGAAGCTTAGTCAAACTTTCGGTCTGGTGGACAGAAACTACATATACGAATATCTTTATGGATTATGACAAATGCCCTTTAAAATAATGGAAATTTGTTTTATACTTAGTTATTAATAATAGTAATATAAAGGATGATGTATATGAGGTATCTGGATATTGAGAATTGGAACAGAAAAGCGCATTACAGTTATTTTAAGCAGCTTGACTATCCGCACTTCAATATATGCGGCAATGTGGATATTACAGAGGTTATAAGGTTCGTTAAAGACAGTGGAAGCTCATTCTTCTTAACTTTCTTGTATGCTTCGGTTAAGACAGCCAATAGTATAGAGGAATTCCGGTACAGAATCAGGGAAGATAAAGTGGTTGTGCATGATATAGTAAGTCCTTCCTTTACGGTGATGACCTCAAAAGAAGTGTTCAGCTTTTGCGCTGCCAGATTTGTTGATGATTACAAAGAGTTTTGTATAAATGCTGCTAAGGAAATGGACAAGACTAAAGCTCAAGTGAACATCAAGGACGAGCCGGGGCGGGATGACCGGTTGTATATCACCAGCATACCTTGGGTTACTTTTACCGGTGTGACCCACCCGATTCATATGAAGCCTGTGGACAGTATTCCGAGGATAACCTGGGGAAAGTATTTTGAGGAAAGCGGAAGGGTGAAGCTGCCATTATCTGTGCAGGCGCATCATGCACTGATAGATGGAGCTCACATAGGGCAATTTTTTATGAAGCTTCAGGAATTATTATCTGATCCAATGGCGAATTTTTAAATGCTTATAGCTGTGTTTTGTTAGAAATATAGTTTGTGCAGAACTTTTTTATTGTATAGAATTGAGCTTGATACGCAGTAAAATCAGATAAGAGTTAATGGACTTAAATATTTAAGGTGAAAAATGTGAATATTATTGATAAAATAGAATATACGGGGAAACGATACAAAAATTGTAAAATGCTATATATGTATAGGATGAAAACAACTTTTGAATATTATTAGGCAATGCTATCAAAAGAAAAGGAGAAATAGAATTAATGGGAACTCTTGACGTTTTGATAAAAAGCAGCAGTACAAATTATGAAATCCGGATAAAAGAAAATTCTCAGCAAGAGCTTTATGTATATCTTTCAAGTAAGCATAAGGGTAAAAAAGCTGTAATAGTAACTGACGATAATGTAAATAAGCTTTACGGAGCATCATTATATAAGGGGGTAACCGGGGCAGGACTGAACTGCAGGCTTATATCCATCGCCCCGGGCGAAAAAAGCAAATCGCTGGAAGTACTTGCGGGAATATATGAGACTCTTGTCAATTTCAATATAAACAGGGGAGACATAATAATTGCATTCGGGGGCGGTGTTGTAGGAGATTTGACGGGGTTTGCCGCAGCTACATATTTGAGGGGCATACCGTATATTCAAGTTCCGACAACGTTACTGGCGCAGGTAGACAGCAGCATCGGAGGTAAAACTGCGATTGACCTGCCTTACGGGAAAAATCTGGTGGGCAGCTTTTATCACCCTGAAATTGTATTTATAGATACTTTATTTCTTAATACACTGGAAGAAAGATCTCTGCGGGACGGTATGGCAGAAGTAATCAAATACGGGTGCATAAAGGACAAAAGGCTCTTTGAGCGGCTTATAAGTTATGAAAATATGCAGCAATGCATCGATGATATGGAGGAACTGGTATACTCCTGCTGTTCGATAAAGAGAGCGGTTGTGGAAGCGGATGAACGGGACCGCGGGGAAAGGCTGCTCCTTAATTTTGGTCATACATTGGGGCATGCAGTAGAGCAATATTACAATTATGAAAAATATACACATGGAGAAGCTGTTGCAATGGGTATGGCAGAAATAACAGAACGGAGCGAGGAAATGGGATTGACAGAGCCGGGCTCTGTAAAAGCTTTGATAGAGGCTTTAAATAAATATGGTCTTCCAACTCAAATTCCAATTGGAGATAAAAAAGAATTAGCCGGAGCAATAAAGCTGGATAAGAAATTCAATGGAGACAGCATAAGCCTTGTTTTATTAAGCAAGGTGGGGACTGCGTTCACAACGAAAATAAATAGTGAAGAGCTGGAATGCTTTATATAGAATAGGAAAATATGACTTTTCTATTCTATGGGGATGTAAGGAGGATGCAAGAATGAAGGAAGTGATTATACATCCGGGAAGTCTTGCCGGTGAGGTTATCATACCTCCGTCAAAAAGTATGAGCCATAGAGCAATAATATGTGCCGGACTCTCTGAAGGAATAAGCACTATAAATAATGTTGGAATATCAGAGGATATTGAAGCAACTTGTGAAGCTATGAGAAGTCTTGGCATAACAGTTTATAAAGCAGCTTCTTGCCTGAGAATAAGGGGTAGTGCTGCTCTTGAACTTAGAAATTCCCGGATAGATTGCCGTGAATCAGGCTCTACCTTAAGGTTCATAATACCAATTGCAGCTTTGACGGGTAAATCCGTTGCTTTTTATGGAGAAGGGAAATTGGTTGAAAGATCTTTGGAGCCTTATTTCAACATTTTTGAGGAGCAGGGGATAAAATACGAGACCGACAGCGGAAAGCTTCCGCTTCAAATAAATGGCAGGCTGGCTCCGGGAGAGTTCAGACTCCCCGGAAATATCAGCTCTCAGTTCATTAGCGGCTTGATGTTTGCGCTGCCGCTTTTAGAGGGGGATTCACAGATAAAAGTAACTACTGAACTGGAGTCAAAGCCGTATATAGATCTGACTATGAAAGTATTGAATGAATTTTCAATATACATAGACAACTACGGTTACAGGACTTTTTTGATAAAAGGAAAACAGAAATACAAGGCAAGTGATTATACTGTTCCCGGAGATTTTTCGCAAGCGGCCTTTTGGCTGGCTGCAGGAGCATTGGGATCGGATGTGACATGCAAGGGACTTGACATGGGGTCAATGCAGGGCGATAAGTCGGTAGTGGATATAATTGGCGAAATGGGAGGGAAAATTGCTGTAGAGTCCGATACTGTCAGGGCACTTCCTGCTGTAACCAAGGGAACGGTAATTGATGCCTCCCAGTGTCCGGATTTGGTTCCTATATTGGCAGTACTAGGGGCACTGAGTGAGGGAAGTACGGAAATAGTAAATGCAAAGAGGCTGCGCTTGAAGGAATCCGACAGGCTGAAGGCTATAAGCAGCGAGCTTGGCAAGTTGGGAGCCATAATTTTAGAAAAACAGGACGGTTTGGTTATTGAAGGCAGGAAAAGTCTCTGCGGCGGGAGGGTTGACAGTTGGAATGACCATAGGATTGCAATGGCCTTAGCTGTAGCAGCAACAAGGTGTGAAGAACCGGTTGTAATAACTAATGCTTCCAGTGTGAATAAGTCCTATCCTGATTTCTGGGAACATTATAAAGCATTAGGAGGAAGAATCAATGAGCGGGACATGGGGTAACAGCATAAAAATATCAATATTCGGAGAATCCCACGGGCGGGCAATCGGAATAAATATTGATGGGTTAAAAGCCGGAATCCTTCTGGATCTTGATTATATAAGAAGGGAAATGCAAAGGAGGGCTCCCGGTAACAATGAATTTTCCACACCCCGCAAGGAGGAGGATGAATTTGAAATTCTGAGCGGCTTCTTTGAAGGCAGAACTACAGGCACTCCCTTATGTGCTGTGATATATAATACGGATAAAAAATCCGGAGACTATGCAAAGCTTAAGAATATAATGAGGCCTTCACATGGGGACTATACAGGATATGTGAAATACAATGGCTTCAATGATTATAGAGGCGGGGGCCATTTTTCAGGGAGACTAACCGCCCCATTGGTTTTTGCGGGGGCAATATGCAGAAAGCTTCTGGAGGGCAGAGGAATAGTAATAGGCAGCCATATAAGTAGTATAGGTGAAGTGCAGGATGAGCTTTTCGACCCTGTCGGCATTGAATCAGACACATTAAAGGCATTGGGAAATAGAGTTTTTCCAGTGCTGAATACAAAAAGCGAAGAAAGTATGAAAGAACTTATTGCCCGGGCAAAAGAGCAAGGAGATTCAGTGGGCGGTGTGATTGAAACTGCAGCAGCAGGTATTGAGCCTGGAATCGGTGAACCTTTTTTTGACTCGGTAGAAAGTACTTTAGCACATCTCATATTTTCTATTCCCGGAGTAAAGGGTCTGGAGTTTGGAGCAGGCTTTGATATAGCAAGGATGCATGGAAGCATGGCAAATGATGAATATTATATAGATGGGGAGAAAGTAAGGACTTACAGCAGCAACAATGGGGGAATACTTGGCGGTATAACAAATGGAATGCCTTTGATATTCCGGATTGCGATAAAGCCGACACCTTCAATTGGCAGGCTGCAGAGAACAATAAATATTGAGAAGAAAGAAAATGTTGATATAGAAGTTCAGGGCAGGCATGATCCGTGTATTGTGCCAAGGGCAGTACCTGTTGTAGAGGCGGTAACTGCTATAGCGCTGCTTGAACTTATATCTCGGAGTGAGTGAAAATTAATATAGCTTGGGGGGGGTTTATGTTGGGTGAGCTTGAAATTTTTCGACAGAAGATAAGTGAAATAGACGAAGAGCTTGTGCGCTTGTTTATTGAAAGAATGGCAGTTGTTGCTAAAGTTGGGGAGTATAAAGCAGATAAAAATCTGATAATATATGATCCTATAAGAGAAAGAGCTGAAATTGAAAGGTTTACTGGTGAAGCTAAAACTGAGTTTGACATAAAATATGTGGAGCAGTTTTTGAAAAACCTTATGTTTTTAAGCAGGGGACTTCAAGAAGATATAAGCAAGCTGCGGGTTGGGAAGAATGTTTATGGATTAATAGGGGAAAAGTTGGGACATAGCTTTTCTCCGCAAATACATGGTGAGATATTCAAAACGCTTAAAATAGAAGGAGAATACAAGCTTTTTGAGCTCGAGGAAGAAGAGCTGAAGTCTGCAATTTATAAGTATAAGGAGCAGGGTGTTAAAGGCTTGAATGTCACTATACCATATAAAGTAAAAATCATGGATTATCTTGATGTGATTTCAAAAGAAGCCGAAAAGATTGGTGCAGTAAATACAATATCATTTGCTAATGGTATACTTACAGGATATAACACTGATTATAACGGCTTTGGGATGTCTCTTTTAAGGAGCCAGGTAGAGGTAAGGGATAAAAGTGCAGTTATATTAGGCACAGGTGGGGCTTCAAAGGCAGTAGTGCAGTATCTTATTGACAATGGAGCAAAAAGTATCACATATATGAGCAGAAACCCGGGTGATGGAGCAGATAGAAGCAAGCATTCCATTAGAACAGTAGGTTATGATGAAATATCATACCTGAAAGGAGATATAATAATAAATTGTACTCCCTGTGGAATGTATCCCAAGGTGGATGTATCACCGGTTCCGTATTATATATTTAATCGGTTTGGCACTGCCGTAGATTTGATATATAATCCTGAGGAAACAATGTTTTTGAAGCAGGCTAAAGAGAGCGGACTGAAAACGATAAACGGACTTTATATGCTTGTGAGTCAGGCTGTTGCAGCAGAGAAAATCTGGAACAGGATTGAGCTTTCTGGGTCACAGGTGGACAATATATACCAATATATAAAAGATTTGATTTATAAAGTGGATGCAGGTAAAAACATATAAGTTAAGGAAAATGTTTCGCACATTTGATATCAATGTCAGATGTTTAGTGCGAAACACATAGCTGTCAAAAAACTTTAAAATTTCTGCACATTATTGTATAATGGACATAATTCATAATTATTCAGAGGTATTTACATGAGCATTTATAGTGAGGGAAGCAAGCCAAGCAGGATAGGAATTATGGGCGGCACCTTTGATCCGATTCACTATGGGCATCTTGTTGCGGCTGAGGTAGCAAGGGCGGAATTCTACCTTGACAAGGTCATATTTATACCTGCAGGCAGACCTCCCCATAAACAGTCGCAAAGTATAACCGGCTCAGGGCACAGGTACTGTATGACAGTTCTGGCCACTTCTTCAAATCCTAACTTTGAGGTATCACGGATAGAAGTAGATAAGAATGAGCTTACATATACCATTGATACAGTGAAGGATTTAAAAAGGATATATGGTGAAGAATCATTAATATACTTTATTACAGGAGCCGATGCTGTTCTGGAGCTATTGACGTGGTATAAGATTCGTGAACTTTTGACTCTATGCAAATTTATTGCTGTTACAAGACCAGGATTTGATAAGCGGGAACTGGAACAAAAGATAGCGGAAATTTCGTCTAAATATAATGGAGAAATAATATTTATTGAGGTCCCCTTGCTGGCGATATCGTCTACAGATATAAGGGAAAGATGCAGGAATGGAAAGCCTATAAAGTATCTTCTTCCAGAAGCGGTAGAGGAATATCTTGAGAAAAATGAATTATATAAGGAATATAAGGAGTGAATTCTTTGCAGGATTTAAACTCAATTATGGAGTACCTTAAAAATAATATTTCCTACAAGAGATATGTTCACTCCCTTAATGTGAGTGCCACGGCCGTAAAGCTTGCGGAGCTTTATAGCTGCAATATCGTAAAAGCAGAAATTGCCGGTTTGGTTCATGATTGTGCAAGAGAGCTCGATATCAGGCTTTTGCATAATTACCTCGCCAAAGAGGATATTGCAGCAGATGACTTGACCTTAAGCGTTAAGGAGCTTCTGCATGGTCCGGCGGCTATCTATTTATGCAGGAAGGCTTTCGGCATTGAGGATGAAGAGATACTAAACGCTGTAAGGTATCATACCATTGGAAGAGAGAATATGTCTTTGCTTGAAAAGGTCATATACCTGTCAGACTTTATTGAGCCTGGGAGAAACTTTGATGGAGTGGAAGAACTGAGAGGACTGGCAGTAAAGAACCTGGATAAGGCTCTTTTGTTAGCTTTTAACTCATCTATTAAATACATTATATCAAAGAACGGACTTATACATATAAATACCATACTGTCAAGAAATTATGTGCTTAAGCAGCTTCAAAATACAAAGAAATGAGGTTCTAAGATTTTGAAAAAATATATAATTATTTTTATAGCTTCGTTTTTAGTTTTTTTTATGATTCTTGGAGGAATTTATTATTTATATAAGTCAAATATGACAGATGAGCATTTTGCAAAGATTATAGAGGAAAACCCTACGCTTAAGCCTGAGGATCCGGAAGAGGAAGTAGTAATAAATACTTTGTTTATGGGTATTGATGAAGCAAGGTCAGATACTATGATTGTTGCAAGCTATAATAAAGAGAACCAGAAGATCTCATTACTCTCCATACCAAGAGATACAAGAGTAGAGATACCGGGCTATGGTTATGACAAGATAAATTCCGCTGCAGCCAGAAAAGAAGGCACTGCTTTAGCAATGAAGACTGTGGGGAACATGCTGGGGATCCCTATACACCACTATGTTAAGGTAACTTTTAAAGGGGCTGAAAGGATAGTGGATATGTTAGGGGGAGTTACTGTAAATGTTACTATGGATATGAACTATGAAGATCCTGCGCAGAATTTATCCATTCACATAAAGAAGGGTACTCAGGTGCTTAGCGGTTCGGATGCTGTGAAATTTGCGAGGTTCAGATCGGGTTATCCAGATCAGGATCTGGGGAGAATTAAAGCACAGCAAGAGCTTATTAAGTCATTTATTGACAAGCTTACCAGTCCTAAGGTGATACCGAAAGCACTCAGCATTGCTAATGCGATGTCCGAATGTGTTAAAACCAATCTCGAAAGTGCTGATATTGCACATTATGCAATGAAAATTAAAGATATCAAGATGGAGAATATCAAGTTCTATACCTTGCCTGGAGATGTTGGGTATAAGAACAAGATATCATACTTCATATTTGATGAAGCCAAACTAAAGGAGATGATGGTGCAAATCAAGGCAGACCTTGGAGTAGAATAAGATAGAGTAAATGGAGGAATGTAATTGTTTTCAATATCAATAGAAATGGCAAACAAAGCTATAGAGCTTTTAAAAAACAAGAAAGCTAAGGATATAAAGCTATTGGATATTAATGAGATTTCAACAATAGCAGACTACTTTATCATTGCTACGGGACACTCTACAACTCAAGTGCAGGCAATGAGCGATGAATTGGAAGAGAAAATGGATATGGCAGGATATGAAATACATCATAAGGAAGGTTTCAGAAACGGAAGGTGGATATTGCTTGACTTTGGCAATATAATAATTCACTTATTCCACGATGAAGAAAGGAAATTCTATAATTTGGAGAGACTTTGGGGTGATGCAAAATCAATCCTTGTTGAAAATGAATAGGCAAATATATTAATCTAATTTTGTATAGAGGTGATAGTATGAGTGAAGATTTACATCCAATACTTAAAAGCATGATACCATTAGTTCAAGGAATAGCAGATACTTTCGGAAAAAATTGTGAAGTTATTTTACATGATATAAGAAATCCACAAAGCTCTATTATCGCAATAGCCAATGGGCATATAACAGGAAGAACTGTTGGAAGTCCTATGAGTGAATATGGACTAGCTACCCTTCGCAGGGGTCAGTTTGATAAACCTATGGTGAATTACTGTAAAAGGACAAAGGATGGGAAGCTTTTAAAGTCTAGTTCATTGTTTATCAAGGATGAAGATGGTAAGCTAATAGCTTTTCTATGTATCAATTATGATATTTCAGAGCTTACAATAGCAAAGAACATTATTAATGATCTGACAAGCATAATTGATATTACGGATTTTTCAGAAGACAATGAAGAAAGTTATGAAAGTACAGTCAACGGCATGTTAAGCAGCATAGTGAATAAAACTCTGGAATCTGTAGGAAAGCCTGTTGCCTTTATATCCAAGGATGAAAAGGTTAATATAGTTCAGCTCTTGGACAGTAAAGGGGTATTTCTGATAAAGGGAGCAATTGACTATGTTGCAAAGGTTCTGTGTGTATCCAGATATACAGTTTATAACTATCTGGATGAAATAAGAGTGAATGATTAGGTAATATTTGTGGAGTCCCGGCATATCGTATTTATATATAAATACGATATTGGGGGAATGTAGATGATTGTACTAAGGGAAAGACATGGTCAGGCACTTATCAGGTATGATGAACAATTAAGCGGGGAAAGAGAGTGCGATGCACGCTTTGAATGGTGGTTTAATACTCAGAAGATGAGAGAGGGAGTTAAACTAGAGGAGAAAAATGGGAAAACCCATATATATTGCTATCAATTCAAAGGAAGCTATAGAGAACATTGGCTCATGGAGGAGTTTGACCGCAGGGTTCCCCAAAATATATTTGTATAGTAGGACTAGCTATAATAAAATTATTACATGAGAAGAATGAAGCCATAATGGAGGGATAAGAATGAAAAAGGAAATCGTAAAAACTGATAAGGCTCCTGCTGCTATAGGACCTTATTCCCAAGCAGTGAAGTATGGAAATCTGGTATTTACCTCAGGTGCTTTGGGAATTGATCCTGGCACAGGCTCATTTGTTGAGGGAGGTATTCAAGCTCAAACCAGGCAGTGTCTGGAAAACTTAAAAGTTATACTTGAAGCTTCCGGAAGCAGTATGGAAAATGTGCTTAAAGCCACAGTTTTTATTAAAGATATGAATGATTTTCCTAAAATTAACGAAGTCTATGGACAGTATTTTACTAAGGAGCAGCCAGGCAGAACCTGTGTGGAAGTTGCAAGACTGCCTAAGGATGCATTGATTGAGATTGAAGTTGCAGCATTTGCAAGATAAAAAAATAACGCCGATCGGCGTTATTTTTTATCTTTTTACATATGATAAGCGTTTATATTTTCTTCGTTTTACTTTGTATATTGTAACTACTGTTCGATACAGCAGGAAGATTACTATTATCCAAAGCCACCACAAGCCGGACTTCTTTTCGGATGCTATATCAGTAGAGGAAAGAAGATCTATTTTTTTAACTTCCTTTCCGTCTAAATAAACAAGCATTTCTCCCAGTACTTCTCCTTTTTTGATTGGCCCCTTCAATGTGTCCTTTGTCTTAACCTCTGTTTTTACTTTATCCTTTTCGGCTTGGGAAAGCATCAGGGAGAAATCCTCGGCAGCAAGAAGGTTTATTTTTTCTTCACCATCTTTTATTGTAACTGTAGTAACTATCTGATCCTTTTTCAGTATTTCCACATTCTCATAGTTTGCAAAGCCATATTCTAAGAGTGCTATTGTATCGGTGTATATGTTTTGTCCTTCGGCACCCATTACAACAGATATAAGCTCCATGTCTCCCTTTTTCGCACCACCTACAAGACACTGTTTTGATTTGACAGTATAACCTGTCTTGATACCGGTTGCATATTCATATCTAAATTTATCATAGCTTTTCCAAATAAGCTTGTTGGAGTTTGTTATATAATTTCTCTCTTCCTGCTTGTTTGTTTTTGGAATGGTATACTTGACTTCCTTAACAACGCTTCTGAACTTATCCAGAGTCATTGCATACTTTGCAATCATTGCCAGGTCTCTTGCGGTAGTATAATGATTATCATCATGAAGGCCGTTTGGATTAACAAAATTGGTATTTGTTGCTCCCAGTTCTTTTGCCTTGCTGTTCATCAGCTTTGCAAACTCACTAACGGAACCGGAAATATGTTCTGCTATAGCTACGGCGGCGTCGTTGGCGGATTCCAGCATCATTGCATATAAAAGCTGCTCCATGGTAAGCTGTTCATCGGTAATCAGGTAAATCTGACTGCTTCCTCTTTCTACAAGAGGGGGATTCTTGCCTATTGTAACTATTTCATCCAGCTTCCCGTGCAGAACTGCCAGAAGCCCTGTCATTACTTTTGTGGTGCTCGCCGGATAACGTTTTTCGTCTGCATTTTTTTCGTACAGAACTTTTCCGGTTTTTGCATCAATCAAAATGGCCGATGGAGCGGTAATCTGAGGTGAATCTCCGTAAACCGGAATAAAGGATATTACTATGCTTAATATCAAAATATATACAATAAACTTTTTCATTAATTCCTCCTAAATATTTCACAATAATCATTTTACAACGGTTTCAAAACGTGTGAGGCGCATTTCTTGATTAGTATAATTACTATGATTTTGACCATTTTAGTATACCAAAAAAAGTTTAATGTTGGCACCCCTTTATTGGAATTTTCTTAGTTTAATTGCGATGAAATATATGGAAGTCCGTATTTCAACATGTAAAAAGAGGGAATAGGTAACAAGTATAGAAATATTATATATGAATTGTGTCTTGAATTATTTGAAGGAGGGTAACGGTTAGAAATGATTTATATTACGAAAACACAGAAATCTATATTTGCAGTTGCCGTACTTGTGCTGGTTATAATAGGTGGTACTATATATATCAATCAGGAAAAAACTACAGAAATAAAACTTGATGAAGCCATTGAACCTAAAGAGGCTGTTACTCCTAGCCCGATAGATGTGCGGGCTGAAGCAGAACCTGAGGAAATATCGGTATATATTTGCGGTAGTGTTAAGAGTCCCGGTGTAATAAAGGTCAAGGAAGGGACTCGCCTTGATGAGGCTGTAAGAATGGTAGGAGGAGCTGCCGGGGAGGCTGATCTTAATGCTGTAAATCTGGCTTATAAGCTGGCAGATGAGGATATGATATACATTCCTAAAAAAGGTGAAAATACTAAAAGTACAACTAAAACCATACAAGGAGTTAATACCATTAAGAATGTAACTGAAAGCAAGCCGGGAAAGGTGAACATAAATACAGCCAATGAAAGTGAGCTTGATACGCTTAGCGGCGTGGGACCGGCAACAGCAAAGGCAATCATACAATACAGGGAAAAGGAAGGACCATTTAAGACTATAGAGGATATAAAGAAGGTAAGCGGAATAGGCGACAGTAAATTCAGCAAAATCAAGGATGATATAACGGTAGAGTAGGACTGGGTCAGATGATATAGACATAGAAAGTAAGATTAGGCATATTGGTTAATACTTATACGTATTAGTCAATATGCATTCTTTTTGCTTTATGATATAATGGTAGGGAAAATGGGAATGATTAATAAGAAATCAAATAGACGGTGTTTTTAGCTTTTGAAAGGAGGCAGTACTATGGATAACGATAAAAGAGTAAGACTTACGCAAATGACCAGAAGCTCCGGGTGAGCAGCTAAAATAGGTCCTGAGACCCTGACACAGGTACTGTGTCAGTTGCCAAAATTTTACGATGAAAACTTAATGGTTGGTATTGAGACATCCGATGATGCTGCCGTATATAAGATAGATAAAGATAGAGCTGTTATTCTTACCATGGATTTTTTTACTCCTGTTGTGGATGATCCTTATACCTTCGGGCAGATAGCAGCAGCAAATTCTTTGAGTGACGTATATGCTATGGGCGGCAGACCTGTAACGGCAATGAATATAGTGTGCTTCCCCAAATGTCTTTCAATTGATATTTTAAAGGAAATCCTAAGGGGAGGAGCGGATAAGGTTGCAGAAGCAGGTGCAATAGTTGTCGGAGGACATACCGTAGACGACAATGAGCCAAAGTTTGGCCTCTCTGTAATGGGGATGGTACATCCCCAAAAAATTGCAGCTAATTCCGGAGCAAAACCGGGAGATATGCTGATAATTACAAAGCCTCTTGGCATAGGTATTATAAATACTGCTGTAAAAGCGGATCTTGCGGATTCTGTAACATGTAAAAAAGCAGTGGAAAGCATGTCGTATCTCAATAAAGATGCCTGTGAAGCAATGATAAAGGTGGGCATTAGCGGCTGTACCGACATAACCGGCTTCGGATTCTTGGGTCATGCTTACGAAATGGCAGAGGCAAGTGATGTTTCCCTGGAAGTATGGTCGGATTATCTCCCAATAATAAAGGAAAGCATTGATTTTGCAAAGATGGGGATAATTCCAGCAGGTGCATATAACAATGAAAGTTATCTGAGAGGGCATGTTAATTTTGCCGACAGCATAAGACGAGAGATTAGAGATATCATGTATGACCCGCAGACTTCGGGAGGCCTTCTTATATCAGTGCCCGAGGAGCATTTTGGGAAGCTTATGGATGAGCTCAGAGTAAGTAATAAGACTGATTTTAATATTGTAGGGAAGGTAGTAGAGAAAGGTATGCACGCTATAGAAGTAATTTAGGTATTCGAATCCCATATCCCTGTCTAATTGTGGAGGTAGTGCATGAAGGATAAAAATAAAATATTGAGCAATATACCCTCTGTTGATGAGCTTTTAAGGGAAAAGGAGCTTGAAAAACTTACTTTCATATATCCAAGAACTATAGTAGTAGAGGGTATAAGAGATTATTTAAAGGAATATAGAAAATTCATTATGTCTTTGGAGGAAGAGGAGGACTTGGCTAAAATCGGTGACTCCCAATTGATAAGCGGAATAGTGGAAAAAGTACATGAAATGATGAAGAGTAATCTCATAAACGTTGTGAATGCTACCGGTGTGGTGTTGCATACAAATCTGGGGCGATCACCGCTTTCCGGCAGACTAAAAGATACTTTGTGGGACATTGCCTCTAAATATTCCAATTTGGAAATGGATCTTCAAACTGGGGAGAGGGGATCGCGGTATTCCCATATTGAAGAGCTTATTTGCAAGCTTACAGGGGCACAAGCCGCGGTTATAGTCAATAACAATGCCGCAGCAGTAATGCTGGCCTTAAGCACTATGGCTAAAGGCCGTGAGGTAGTTGTGTCCAGAGGGCAGCTTGTTGAGATCGGTGGTTCTTTCAGGGTGCCTGATGTGATGGAGCAAAGCGGTGCTGTGCTGGTTGAAGTTGGTACTACAAACAAAACTCATCTTACTGATTATGAAAGGGCTGTTAATGAGAATACGGCTGCACTTATGAAGGTGCATACCAGTAATTATAGGATACTAGGTTTCACAAGCGAGGTAGAGTCTGAGGACATGGCTGCACTTGGCAGAAAACTGGGACTCCCGGTAATAGAAGACCTGGGAAGTGGGATGCTTCTGGATCTGACTGAGTTTGGACTGCCGTATGAACCTACTGTGCAGCAAGCTGTCAAAGCAGGAATGGATATAGTGACCTTTAGCGGGGATAAGATGCTTGGAGGCCCTCAGACAGGTATAATCGCGGGCAGCAAGGAACTTGTAGACAAGATGAAGAAGAATCCTTTAACCAGGGCTATAAGGATTGATAAGCTGACTCTTGCTGCACTTGAGGGAACCTTAAGGCTTTACATGGATAAAGAGCTTGCTTTAAAGGAAATTCCGGTGCTCAGGATGCTTACAGTAAGTAATGAGGAGCTGTATAGACGGGCTAAGCGCCTTAGCAAACGGTTAAAGCGGGCTATAGGTGCTATGGGAGCTGTCAGCATTGAGAATGAGTTTTCCGAGGTTGGGGGAGGTTCTATGCCTTTGCATAAAATGCCTACCAAGGCGGTCACAGTAAAACCTAAGGATTTTTCATTGATAGAATTGGAAAGAAAACTGAGAGCATATAATACTCCGGTGGTAGCCAGAATAAACAGGGATAGGCTTGTACTGGATGTCAGGACAATTATGGATGATGAGTATGAAATAATCGAAAGAGCCCTCTTATGGGCATTTACAGAACTTTCAAAAGGCGATGCAAGAGAAGGCGGGGGTCAGGCTTGAAAAATGTTATTATCGGAACAGCGGGGCATATTGATCATGGTAAGACAACTCTTATAAAAGCTCTGACGGGAAGGGATACAGACCGGCTCAAAGAGGAGAAGGAAAGAGGAATATCCATTGAACTGGGTTTTACATATTTTGACCTTCCAAGCGGCAGAAGGGCTGGTATTATTGATGTCCCAGGCCATGAGAGGTTTATTAAGAACATGCTTGCCGGAGCAGGGGGAGTTGATATAGTAGTATTAGTGATAGCTGCTGATGAAGGTGTAATGCCACAGACCAGGGAGCATCTCAATATACTTACACTGCTGCAGGTCAAGAAGGGCATAATAGCTCTTACCAAAAAAGATATGGTGGAGCAGGAATGGCTTGAAATGATAATTGAACAAATCAGAGAAGAGGTAGCGGATTCCTTCCTTAAAGATGCAAAGATAATACCCGTTTCTTCTGTCACTGGGGAAGGGCTAAAAGAGCTTATTGCAGAGATAGATACAGTTACTGAGGTGGTAGAAGAAAAGGATGCTCATAATGTATTCAGGCTTCCTGTGGACAGATCATTTACTATAACAGGTTTTGGAACTGTGGTGACAGGGACGCTTATATCAGGCAGCATAAGCGAGGGTGACAGGGTAGAGATATATCCCCAAAAAACAGAGACGAGAGTGCGTTCATTACAGGTTCATGAAAAAAACGTAAAGACTGCTTATGCCGGACAGCGTGTAGCAATCAATATTGCTAATGTAAAGCTTGACGAAATTCAAAGGGGAGATGTGCTTACACAGCCTGGACGAATGGAAACCACTATGATGGTGGATGCAAAGCTTATGATTCTTAAGAGTTCGGATAAATCCATTGATAATAGGGACAGATTGAGACTTTATCATGGAACCTCTGAAATAATGTGCAGGGTAGTACTATTAGACAGAGAAGAGCTGAAGCCTGGTGAAAGCGCATTTGTGCAGCTCAGGCTGGAGGAAGAGACAGCCTGTATGAAGGGAGATCGGTTTGTAATAAGGACATATTCACCCATGCTTACAATAGGCGGAGGAACGGTATTAGAGCCAAACCCGCCTAAGAGAAAGCGGTTTAGGGAGGATGTAATAGAGGAGCTTAAAGTAAAAGAGCAGGGCAACCCAACGGAAGTGCTTGAAAGATACCTGATACAAAATAGTGAAAAATATCCCGAAAAGAAGGCTATCATTAAAGCGGTAGGAAATATTGGAGCTGAGCTATATGATAAAATATCCGCAGAACTTTTGGAAAAGAAGCTTATAAAAGAGTTCAAACTGGGAGACGAGACTTATGTACTGCATTTCAGGTATTTAAAGGACGTTGAGACAAAGCTTACAGAAATACTTGAGGCATATCATAAGAGAAACCCGTTAAAAAGCGGAATATCGAAGGAAGAGCTGCGGACAAGGGTTTTTGAAGGAATAAAACCCAGATTGGCAGATCTGATTTTCGGATATTTTGAAGCTTATGGCATCATAAAGATGGGGAACCAATATGTATCTCAAATCGGGTTTAAAGTACAGTTCAATAAGCTTCAAACTCAGATTAGGGATGTAATTGAAAAAAGCTACAGTGAAAACCGGTTCAATCCGCCTAAGCTTACTGAACTGGCTGAAACGAACCATTTAGACAAGAACCAGTGTCAGGTGGTTTATAATGCTTTGATTGAAATGGGCAAGCTTGTAAAACTGGATGAGGATATTGCTATTTCAAAGAGCGCATACAATGATGCAGTGGAGCTTTTGAAAAAGTATTTAAAAGAAAATGGTTCAATACAGCTTGGACAGTTCAGGGATATGCTAGGCACCAGCAGAAAATATGCAATGGCGCTTTTGGACTATTTTGACCAGAATAAGGTTACAAGGCGTATAGGGGACAATAGAGTATTATTTTAAGAGAAAATATAAAGCTGTTTCCGGGATCACCAAAAATCCTTGATGAGCAGCTTTTTTTTATAGCAAAACCTGCCGGAGATGAATATATTATTATAAACTGCTGATTAGGGAGGCTATTGGATGTATCCGTATATTTGTCCATATTGGAAGAAAATGAAGCCAGATTATCACTATGAAGAACCCAGACGAATGATAAGACAAAAGAAATTTACCAAGGAAGAGGCTTTGGAAATTGGTAAAGCAATTGGCATAGACTTTAATAAGATTGACCTTGAACAGTTCAGAAAGGGTCTTGAGGTGGAGCTGGAGCATGGTAAAATGTTTCCGAAAGCCAATGTAACAGGTGATGACCCTATACTCACAGGCAAAATTGCATATGCCCACCTGCTGGAATTTCCTGATTACTATACAAGACTTGCTGAGCTCGAAAAGAAAGCAAAGGCATACTGGGGGATTACGGGCTGACTCTCAGAGTACTTATATGGTTTACATTAATAACTTATTTAAAAAAATAATTTTTAGAAATTTTGAAAAAATTTACCAAAGTTGTTGACAACAGATGATATGAGTGATATACTTACGTAAAATATGAGATTTAACAAATAAGAACCATTACCTACTATCTATTAGGATAATGCATAATGTTTGAAAGTTGTTAAATCCTAATAAGTAATAGGAGGTATAAAAAATGGCAGATAAGAATCTAACTTGCAAAGATTGTGGTGCAGAATTCGTATTCACAGAAGGCGAGCAGGCTTTCTACAAAGAGAAAGGTTTCGAAAACGAGCCTCAGAGATGTCCTGATTGCAGAAAAGCAAAGAAGGCACAGAGAAATAACAGAGATTTTAGAAAATAGTGTTGCCACAAAAAGTCATTGAATTATTCAATGACTTTTTTATTTAATGTATTGAATTAATTTTGCATTAGATGTAGAATTTTGTTATTAAAGCTAAAAATGGGTTTTTTAAGAAAATTCATTAGGTTTTTGAGATTAGAAAACATGATTCTTAAAAAGCTAGTGATTTCAGGGAACGCAAGTTTCCGAATAAACAAACAAAAAAAAGGGGGAGATACGAGTGACAAAAAGAGAGCATCTGCAAAATGAAATTATTAAAAAAGCATGGGACGATCCTTCATTCAAACAAGCACTTTTAAGCAATCCCAAAGAAACCTTGAAAAAGGAGTTTAACCTCGAGATCCCGGATAATATTACTCTGACAGTTGTTGAAGAAGCAAATGACCATTTTTACCTTACAATCCCTGTAAGTCCTACGGAGTGTGGAGGGGTAGAATTTAATTCAACGGTATGGTAATATATAGTAATTATAAAGCTACGGAAAATATTTTTTCCCGTAGCTTTTCTCATAGTGCCTCGTAAAGTATATCACTTCTAGCGCAAGCGAGGCGCTAAACAGATGAAGTGCATTTTTAACACTTTAATACAAGAAATTAGTTATGTTAAAAAGCACTATATACCCAATATGTCTTTCATTTCCTTTAAACGGCCTCTGCTTATCGGTATTTCCTCCAAAGAGCCTTCAAGCTTCAAAAAATAGCTCTGTCTGCCCCAAGGAGTTATTCTGCTTATATAATTCAAATTTACTAAAAAACCTCTGTGACACCTGAAGAAGTTTTGGGTGTCAAGCTTGGTTTCCAAAACATCAAGAGTATATTTTGTCTTGTATTTCCCGTTCTTTGTTTCAACAAAAGTATTTCCGTCTTCCGAAGTAAAATACAATACGTTATCAAGGTCAAATATAAACATTTCCTCATCTTCCCATGCAGCAACCTTTTCAATACTTTTTCCAAACTGCTTTTTTATGTCTTTAGCTTTACTTGTCAATACCTCTGAACTACCGAAATTATAATTCCGTTTCGTAAGAACAGTATCAAGTATTTCTACTAAGTCACCGTTGACAGCAGATTGCAGCATATACTCAACTCTGCTGCGTTCAAAGACATGAACAAGATTATCGATGACCTTTGAAGTTATCTTATAGAATTCATCCACACTTTTCATGTATATGGTTATGCTTTCCGTATTATCTTTACATACTTTTTCTTCATAGGTCTGCATCGTATCAATCTTGGATTTCATCAAACAAAGCGAGTTGTTGACTTCATTTGAAACACTTTCTACCAACTGGCCTATATAGTTTATCTTACTGGTAGCTGCAAGTAAATCCTTGCTTTTTTTCACTTCTTCCGCTTTTATCTGCACAGTTTGTTCTAGCTGGTCATTAAACTGTCTGAGATTATTATTTCTTACTTCACGGAGCCTTTCATCATAATAGCAGCTTAAAGCTTGAGATACGATTGAATTCAGATTCTCTTTATCCCAAGGTTTGGTAAGGCATCTAAAGACACCCCCATAGTTAACTGCATTTGTTATTCCCTCAAGCGTTGCCTGGCCTGTCAATAGAACTGTGACTGTCTGAGGTTTGATTTCACGTATACACTTTAATAGTTCATCGCCTTTCATGCCGGGCATAATATAGTCAGAAATAACTAAAGGAATTTCTACTTCATTCTCACAAAATTCCTCAAATATACTCAATGCTTCCTCTGGATTATCTGCAGTCTCTATATTATAGTCATCTCCAAATTTTGGCAATAACTGTTCTTTTAAGCTGTGAAGAATGATATTTTCGTCATCTACGCAGATGATACTTGGTTTTCTCATAGTTAATTTTCCTTGATTAATCATGTTTTTTCATTCCTATATTTTTTAAAGCTGCTGCTATTTTTTCCAGTTTCTCGTTATTAATTTTCTGCATGGACTTTTCTTTTTCCAGGTATGAATTAAATGAAACAGTATTATTCCTATCTACTTCGCTGCATAGCTTTTCCAAGAAGGATACATTGGTCTTGATGCTGCCAAGTAGTCGTTCAACCTCTTTAAATAAAAGCAGGTCTTCCGAAAATTTTTCAAACGGATATAAGACTTGTACCTTTTCGAGTTTTTCGTTTAAGTCTGCCAGTTCAAGGTTCTTTTTCAGTGCTTTTTCTTTGAGATATTTCATAGTATCCATAATTCTCTTGTTCTCTTCAGCTGCTGTTTTGCTCCTAAAATAAGAATCGATAGCCTCAGATACCACTGACCGCAGTTCTTCCTTTTCCCACGGTTTCTCAATGTACTTAAAAAGGTTTGCATTATTAACGGCATTCATAATGCCCTCAGTAACTGCCCGCCCGGTCAACATAATCTTCAAAGTTTTGGGAGATAGCATATGAATCCTTTTCAGCAGTTCATCCCCTTTCATTTCAGGCATAATATAATCTGAAATGACCACTGCAACTTCATTATTATCCTTTAATAATTCTGAAAAAAGCTCCAATGCTTCCTGTCCGCTTTCAGCAGTTTCAATCATTAATTTGCAATCAAACAACTCCATAAGCTCTCTTTTCAGGCTACGGATTATAATATTTTCATCATCTACGCAAAGAATAACCGTTTTATTCATAGCTCCGCCTCCAAAACAGATGAATTCAATGCCTTCTTACTTAATTGAAAGGAATATAAACAGTAAATGTTGTTTCTCCAGGGATACTGGCTACTTTTATTTCCCCATTATGCTTATTAATAATTTTTTTCACAATATCAAGCCCTAAACCGCTCCCTTCACCCAAAGACTTTGTGGTGAAAAACGGCTCAAAAATCCTTTCTTTTATCTCATTCGGTATACCTTTCCCACTGTCAGTTATTGATACTACTACATGTTTATCAGTCTGGAAAACATGGATTTTAACGGTTCCTTTAAAATTGATTGCATGTAGGGCATTGTGAATAATATTTGCCCATGCTTGGTTGAGATCATCGGGATAACACAGGATCGGTCTGACTTCTTCGTAATTTCTTATTAATTCAACGCTTTCTTTCATTTTGTTATGGTAAAGAGCCAATGCGGTTTCAATACTATCCCTTACATCTGCTGTTACCATTTGACCGGTGTTGTTAAAATGTGCATAGGATTTAAGGGCAAATACAATTTTGGAAGTTCGTTCTGTTGCAACAGATATTATTCTTGCACTTCTTTGTATTCCCGACATGGCGTAAACCATTTTCAAGATTTCTTTTATTTGGGAATCCTTCAAGGCAGGCAAAATCCGGATTATATCGCTTATACCCATTATAGCCAGTATTGCTGCCAGTTCCTCCGGATGTAAAATATGGTGATCTTCGAGCTGTTTTATCAATGCTTTCTTTATAGACCGTTCTTCCCGGGAGGACAACAACTCGTTATCATTTTTTAAAGCTTCATTCAATATCAACATATAACTATTCATACTCTCTCCGGATAATGAAAAGATAAAGCGTGGCAGCTCTTCATTTACCTCGTTTAAGGTTTCCAATATATTCTCTATCGACGAATGTATCGCACCGATAGGGGTGTTTATTTCATGGGCTACTCCTGCAACTAGTTGTCCCAACGCTGCCATTTTTTCCGAATGTATAAGCTGTGCTTGGGTTTCTTTGAGTATATTCATGGTTGCGTAAAGTTCATCGTTCGAAGCTCGAAGTTCTTCATTTAATGCTGTAAGCTCCTCATTGGCTGTTTCTAATTGTTCAGTCCTCTCGTAAACACGCATTTCAAGGGTTTTATTCAACTGAGCCAACTGGTCTCTTGACTCCTTTACTTCCTTCCAGATGGTATCCAATTCTTTGTTTTTAGCTTCCAATTCCCTGGAGTATGCTACAACCTGTTTATGATCTTCTGCGATTCTTCTTCCAAGTATGGCGAAAAAAGAAAAAACCAGTCCAAAAATCCCCCAGTACCATAATAAAGGTACATAATCCCGGCGCAATGCAAAGAATATTATGAAGTCTATTGCCATAAACAGGATAAAGAATAAGAAGCCTAATAAAATGATCTTAGCATCAGCATCCTTTTTTAGGGCATAATAGATTACGACTGTCATAAGTATGAAAAGTTCGATAATGTAAAGTATCCCAAGAATATCATAGGAAAACAGCCGGTATATAGAGAAGTTTCCAAACCCCGAACAAAGGTGAATAAAAAGCAATATATAACATAAAGCAGAGTAGGCATTTTGGATTAGGAACATTTTCTTCAATGCTGTTAAATTATATCTTGATCCCAGAATTTGAATAAGCAGATATGTAATAGAATTTAAGAAAAGAATCTTTATGATATCATATACGATTAATGCGTACACCTCAAAATGTCCGAGTAATAAATAAAGCTCATTTAAACTCAGGGAAACTAAAATACCGAAATTCAATATTACCAGTCCGACAGATGTCCAGCTTTTCCGTTTTTCTTTTTTTATAAATATGGAAATGAATACTGTAACGATTCCTAATAATGTAAATATGCTTCCAATAATAATATTGATTATAATCCTGTTGAAGCTTTCTTTAAAGTATATAGGCATTAAGTCGGACATATTCCCTATAAGCACTTTCGGGCGCGGTCCTACATTATCCAGCATTATCCCCGGTACAACCCTCAGATATAATGTTTCTCCCCCGCATTCCTGCCCTAAAGTAAATATTTCCCTATTAGTATTATTGGTAAAAGGCCACACAACCCGCGTTCTTTCATAAATTTTTTTCTGCTCAAAATATACCTCTAAAGACTGCCCATATATTTTCTCGAAGTAAATAGAGTAATTCTCCCAATCTCCCGTCGGAATCCTGATTTTGAACCATACAGCTTCAACGTTTTTTGCCGCACTATCCAATCCATAAAAGTTATTAGTATTATTCCAGCCCGCAGATGTATCATCTCCAAGCCTGTACATCCATCCATCATTCAATTCTATAGGTTCTTGCCGTTTTACCTGACTTGCATTTACTGGTATAAAAAAAAGGAGGCACAGCAAACAAAGCATAGGTATTAAAACAAATGACCTCCATTTTAAAACGAAACTTTTCATTTTATACACTCCATTAAAAAAATGGTAATAAATTATATACTTTGAATATTTGTACTCCTTGACATCTACATATTTACATTTTAAACTAAAATAAGATAATAATCAACATTTTACCACGCTTAGATAACAGGATTTCTATGCTTAAGTACTTTAATGCTTATATAATCATAGTTTCCTGTACTTAATCCTATATATATAGGTTGCATATTATGCAGCCTATGAAATCAAGGAATATGATTTTGCAATATTAGAATGGAAATGTAAGATGCTTATTGCAGAACATATAGAAGGAGAATGTTATGGATTTTTTACATGATTTTGATTCAGATCTAAAAATAGTGTTTGACTCTTTGAGGGATAGGCTTTCAAATTATCCTCCGGCTTTTCGTGATGATGCATTAAAGTTTTTAGACAAATATAATATACTGGATAAGGGTTTTAATAAGAATCATATAAGTTTCCTCCTGCCTTTCTGGCTTCAGAAGGCATTCCGGCTTGATGGTGAAACCTGCCGGAATATGTCTGAGGGCTTTGTAGCCGGATTGTTCTATTTTTTAATACAGGATGCAGTTATGGATACGGCACCGGGTGAATATAAAGGAGATCTACTTCCCTTGGGAAACTTGTTTTTGATCGATTTCTTCGATATGTACCGCAGTTTATTTCTGGAAACTTCATACTTCTGGTTATGCTACAAAAATTATTTTATTGAATGGGCTGACAGTGTAATATGGGAGCAGCGGGAGCACCAGAGGCAAAAAAAAACGTACACCAGGGAAGATTTAATTTTTGTGGCGCATAAGGCAGCGCCGCTAAAAATCATGTCTGCTGCTGCATGTTTATTAGGCGGAGGCAAGGATGAAATCGAACAGCTTTCCAAAAGTATAGATCATATAGTGATCACTTTTCAATTGTTGGACGACCTGTCTGACTGGCGTGAGGACCATGCAATCGGAAGCTGTTCATTTTTTCTTTCATTGGTTATGAATTACTGTGGTATTGATGATTTTGACAGATTGGATGAAATCCATGTCCGCAGAGCAATTTATATGGGCGGAGTATTGGACTTAATGTTTGAAATAGTTGAAGAGAATCATTCTATCTTAAAAAGCGTATCGGAGTATTATCCATATCTTACAGCATATCATACGTTTCTTTATAATAAGTTCAAGTCTGAGCTGGATGAAATACAGGAGGAAAAAAACAACAGAATGCAAGGAGGCTTTATGTACATGTTAAAAAATGGTGATATTATCTGCAAAAGCAATATTTAATATGAGGATGGTGAGAATACACATGACAGAAAAAGAATTATCTTTCAGTGAGCAGGATCTTAATGATATTCTTAACGGTTCAATGCTTTTAGGCTGCGGCGGCGGCGGAAGCAGGGACAAAAGTGAGTTTCTTTTAAAAAACTGTATTTTTCCTATTTCAAAGCAAGTCAAGTATATGGATCCTGGCAGTATACCGCAAAGTTCCGGTGATATGGCAGCAGTTTTCAGTCTCATGGGTTTTCCCAAAATGAATGTTTCAATGAAAGACCTGGAAAATGCTATACAGGAAGACATTCTAAAAGAAGGGCTTATGAAAGTATATAACCTGATGAAAAAAGAAATAGGAGCAAGCTTTATATTTCCTCTATCCATTGAAACCGGGGCTTTCAGCATCTTTACCTCCATGCTTTTGTCCTTAATGCTTGGTATACCGGTTATAGATTGTGACTGTGGAGGAAGAGCTTATCCCAAAATTGACATGTGTACCCTTGCGGCTTCAAAAGTTAATCCTTCTCCTACAATTTTATCGGCTATAGCAACTGATCTGCATGTTGAGGTAAGCTGTGACGATTGTAATTCAGTAGATGAAATATGCAGAAGCATTATAGGTAACGATTTGTTTTATGTACCGAGTCCCGGCAGCGGCAACATGAAAGCATATGGGGGATTTGCCGCTCAATTCCCAACCAAGTTAGGCATAGCAAAAGACTCGGTAGTTGCAAATACAATTACGAAGTCCAGAGATATAGGCAAAACAATCAGAGAAAACACAAATGATCCGGTTGGAGCAGTTATAAGGGAGCATCAAGGATATAAGCTTTTTAGTGGTAAGGTTTCTAAAATTGAACTTAGGACAGTCAACGGGTATTGCTGCGGAACTGTTAAGATTGAAAGCCATGACAATAGTAATGAAACAGCCACCATAAAATGTTTTAACGAAAACTTCATAATATGGTCCGACAAAGAAAACCAACCTCTTGCAATGGCTCCTGATCTGATATGCTATATGTCTTCCGATGGTAGGGCACTTAGCAACAGTGATTTTGAAGAAGGATCGGATATTTATGTAATTGGTTTTGATGCAAACTCTAAATTACTTGTTCCCTATACCCTTGAAAGCTATCAGAAAGTATTAAATTACCTTGGCTACTATGGCCCTTATAAGCCCATTAGCATGCTTATGCTTTAATAGTTTATCGAATAAAATTATCCATTCGAACCCATTTTTAAGCAATTCATGGCAAATTTGTTACAGGATGGTATGCCTATGATATGCTTTATTCATGAAAACATTTTGCAAAATGTAATTGAAGTGGCATATCATTGATGGTAAAAATTTAAAAAAACGAATGGAGGACTATTAAATGTCAAATAATGAAAGTGGAAAACAATTTTACTCTGCCCTGCAAGCAAAAGCAATGAGCGCAGTCAAGGACATATTCAAATCGGAGTTATATCCAATACAATACCCTTCTCAGGGTGACTTTATGTGGAACTATCAAAATATAAACCAGGTCTTTAATCAGGGTACTTTCAAGTACATAAGCGCTAATGTATCACCAGGCGAAGTTGACGGAACAGCCAAGCTCTCAGATGAAGGCGGATTCCCTAATGCTTATGTTCAGGTTATTAATGCAATTGCTTATACTTTGAGCAAGGCTAACCAGGACAAACTGAATAAGGCGCAAAGTGCTGCATCAACCCAGGCACAATCGATTGTCTCAGATTATCAGAATACCTTCGGCACGATTACCGATCAGCAGATGAAAGATGTATCCGTAGCAACAAAATATGATTATGTTATCTCATATATTCTTGGTTCTATATGGAGCGGCAAGGGAACATCACAGCCGTTGACATATACGGATATGCAAAATGCAAGAAATCTGAGAAAGCTTCTTCCGAAGATGCCTGCTTCTGGAGATCAGGTTGTAACTGATGTCTCAGCTTACCTTAACCTTATGAAACCGGTTCTTGCTCTGCAGGATCTTATGCAGAACGGCTCATGGATGATCACTCAGTTAAAGAATAATACAACATATCCGGACGATAGCAATGGCGGAATGAAAACTTTTGACCCTAATACCGGAGCAATATCCGCAAATGATCAGGTAGGGTATTCAATCAACACCTCACTTGCAGCGATTACAAATGACCTTCAGAATACCGGAAGGAGCATTTCTCTCGGCATGACTACTTCCCAGGCTTCCGGCGACAGCATCAGTGTACATATAGAAGGACAAGCAGGATTTAGCATCGGTTCCTGGCTTAAATTCTCTGTTGGAGCCAGTACTGAATATGATATGTCTAAAGTTAACGGAACCAGTACGAATTGCTCTGTTACTATGACTTGGTCAGGTTATTCCATGGTGCCGATGAGCCCGACAGCTTGGCAGCAGGCAACTAATGTAGGCTGGTATTATGCTGATATCATCGCACAGGCGGTTAAAAACGGAAATAATGACGTTGACGGTTTCAAATTCGAAGGAAACCCGCCACCATACAACATGGGAGCCTTTAAGAATGGCGGAAACTTCGGTATGTTAACAAATATGTTGATATCCAATTATCCGACAATTGAAATCACTTACCAAAATGCTAATTTCTCAAGCTTCAAACAGTCCTGGAGTGAGAAAGTTTCCGGAAACCTTACACTCTTCGGTTTCATTAAACTTGGAAGCTTTAGTCAGGGTGCTTACGGCAGCAGCTACCAGCAAGGCTCCGACAACAGTACTTTTACAGTAAAATTCTCCGCTTCTCCGGAAATCATAAGCGTGCCTCAGAACCAGAAGACAGCATATGTCATAGGCGGAGCTGTTACAAACCCCGGAGTAGCCCTTTAAACTGATACCCACATCACTCCTATCCGGTTTTACTGGCATTGTCTTGTGAGTGTTGTAGCTAAACATTAAAATTCTGGTAGGGGAATGGTACCTCCTACCAGAATTTTGCATTTATTTCATCAAAGTCTTGCTGCTTAGAATTTATCGGGTTAAAATTAAAACATAAATTATAGGAGTGAAGGACATGAGAAGAAAGTACTGTTTGATTATTTTGCTGGTCTTGGCACTTTGTACAGCCAATAGTACTTACATATGGTCCGATGCCGGTTTAAGCGAAAATCAGCAGTCCTGTTCAGCTTTTACAGAAGCTATAAACAAAGCTATTTCCGATATTTATCATATTGAAATCAATCCAATAGAATATCCTTCTCAAGGTGACTTCATGTGGTGCTATCAGAATCTGAACCAAGTGTTTAACGAAGGCACCTTTAATTATATCAGCGCACGTGTTATGCCCGGAACAGAAGCGGAAACTGTGGAGCTCTTCACTGCCGGCAGCTTCCCGAATGCATACAACCAGGTTATTTCTTCAATATATTATACCTTGAGTATAAATGATGCCGAATGGCTCAATGAAGCTCAGAAGAAAGCTACTGCCTATCAGATGACGGTTGTCAGCGATTATGAAGCTGACTTTGGAAAAATTACAGATAATGATATGGCTAAAGCCAGGGAAAAATACGGTACATGGGTGGTTAATAACAAATTTGATTATATAATTACTGTGATTATAGGTGTACAGTGGAGCGGACAGGAACAACCGCTGACTTATCAGGAAATGGCAGACGGAGATTTAAAGGCGCTGCTTCCGAAGGCACCTTCTAATGCCGGGCGTGTAATAGCAGATGTCCAGCATTATTTTGATATGATGAAACCTATTAACTTACTCTTAGAGAAAATACAGCTGAACTCCTGGGTCATATACCAGTTGAAAAGCAACACCATGTACCCGTCTGATGCAAATGGCGGGATGAAAACCGTCAACCCCAATACCGGAGTAGTATCCACAGGACTTCAGCCGGGCTATACCGTCATGCGTTCCGTAAGTGATATTGAAAGCGACCTTAACAATAATGACCGGATACTAAGAGTTGAAATACCTTTCAGCGGCTCTAATGCTGCCAACCGGTCCGAACTTAGCATTTCTAAAGGCGGCATCTTTAATTATGCAATGCAGTCAGTTCCGGGTGGAAGTGAGGACATCACTATTGTGTTGGAGTATCAGGGATACACCTTAATCCCAATAACCCCCGTGACATTGTCTATAGACTCCGGTGCAGGCTGGTATTTTGGATATCCTATTTCAGAAGCATACAAAAATGGCAAACAAGATGTCACCGGATTTAAATTTGTATCGGAGCCGGCTTACAATCTTGGAACCCTCTCTCAAGGCGGAAACTTCGGGTATATAACGAATCTTCTAATTTGCAACTGCCCCCCGACGATTACAGTAAACTACAAAAATGCTGATTTCACAAAATTTAAAGAGTTCTGCGATAAAAGTGCTGAAGGAAACCTCACACTTTTAGGCGGTATTAATTTAGGAGGCTATAGTGATTATACTTATTCCGGCAATATTCTTCAGGGAAGTTCAAATAGCAATTTTTCGGTAACTTTTTCCCCCTCGCAGGAAAACATTGAGGTTCCTTTAATGCAGAGTGCAGCATATGTGATAGGCGGAACTTTTGAATTTCCGGCTGGAAAATAGTAAAATAAATACCTAGTGATATGCTGTTTTCTTGGCTTGCTAATCATTAAGAGTATTGTATCGAGGGCAAATATCAAACTCAAGCTGATTATCTCTGGAAGACTTTAAAATTCTTTCGGTTATCTTGTCATCATTTGTAAGCTGACCACATAAAAGTGGTGAATTCTTATCATGTATTTGAGAGTTTTTACTAACAGTATTCATGCTGTAATTTGCGTAACAGTATTTGCATCCATTTAAACAAGTGTTGTACATACCAATATCAATACTTGTTACACAGCCACACTCTAATCGCTGACCTTTATCCTTTTCAGCTTTAAGTTTACACCCAATAATATCTTCGATAAGACGGTCATCAATACATCTTGCATGAGAGATATTAAGGTTACTCAAATCTATATCTTCTGAACAAGTATCAACTTTTAATCCATAACTGAAAGCAATTTCTGAGAGATTTTTGGCTAGAGTATATTTATCATCGCTATTAAGAGTTTTCAATGATAGCCCTTTTACATTGTTTGTAGTATTGCGATAGAAGTCAATAAAACTAATAGTGCATTTTTTTGTGTATCCTTGAAGACGCTTAGCAAGTTCTTCAAAATATTTCGTATGATAATTAACTGTATAATAATCATTGACTAAAATAGGGTCATACCGCCAAATAACTCTATTTGCACCAATCATATCAGACAGCCTTTGGAAAGTATCTATTACATTAGTACTCTTTTTGGGAACATTTGGCTCTATATCAACACCATATGCATTAAGTGTAAATTGAAAATAGTAATAGTAATTTTTTAATTCATCCATACGTTCCAGCATAGGAGCAGGATTTTTCGTCCAAAACACAATACAATCAATTACCTCGGGTGTGATTGCTATCTTACTTACTTGATGTATATTCATTGGATTCCGAACCAAAACATAACCTTCTTTTATTCTGTTGTAAAACCACTCAGAATAATAGCTAGGTATATCTGTTCGTCTACTTGCACTTAATATCACTTTATCACCCCAATTCAATAAGCAGTTGAACGCCTGAACAACAATCTCTCGAACTACAGTATTCCTTCTTTATATCAATTGGTACATCATAAATTATATCATTACTTGGATAAGGAGTTCTATATACTCTATATTGGTTAATATTAAAGTCAAAGCATCGTATGGTTGTCTTTATAGTATAAACCCTATTATTCAATAACTTGACAATATATTAGATTTACAAATTATGGGTGACATTTAAACTTGTAATTTATAAATTTAACCCATATTAAATGAAAAACTTTACAAATTTTTTGTTATATGATATCATATATAGTATCAAATGAATAAATTGCATTTAGTTTGGAATACTTATTGTGAGGTTGAACATATGGGACGTTATGAAAAACTATATGAAAAGATTAAGAACAACCCAAGAAATGTATCATTTGAAGAAATTGATAAATTGTTGTGCCAAATCGGTGGGTTTAATAGAAGAACCCCTAGGTCAGGGTCAAGCCATTATACATATAGTCACCCAGATTTAATTCAGATAATAACGATACCAAAAGATAAGCCGATTAAGGCATGTTATATAAAAGTAGCTTTAGAAGCTTTTGAAATGATTATAAATGATTTAATTTAGGGAGGGTAATAATTTATGGGAGATACTATTAACTATAAGTACAAAATAGAAATTGTTAAGGTATCTGAAGAAGACGGGGGTGGGTATTTAGCTAATGTGCCAAGTTTGCCAGGGTGTATGAGTGATGGAGATACAGCCGAAGAAGCATTAAAAAATGTAAATGATGCAATAAAGTGTTGGATAGAAACAGCTCAAGAATTAGGAAGAGAGATTCCAAAACCGGATGAATATCGAGTTGATGATGAATATAGCGGTAAGTTACTTTTAAGATTACCTAAATACTTACATAAGATGGTTGCGGAGAGAGCAATAAGGGAGAATTCCAGCATTAATCAACTAATTCAATCATATATTTCAATGGGACTCGGTTATGAAATTGGGAAAAATCAAATTTCTATTAATGTCGAATACAAAAATGACAGGATACCTAAAAACATAAATGAGTCCATATTATCATTATGGAAGCCAATGTTAAAAAATAAAAGAACTGAATTTCTAACAGGTAATATTAGAGAGTTATTAGAAAAAGAGACTTTAATTTCATTAGATAGGTAGGGATAGTTAATGAAAAAAGTAAAAAGTGATATATCTAAAAAAATTATTAGTACTGATACAGTGTTTACTAAAATTAATTCTAAAACAATAGATTCGGCTATATTAAAACAACTGAATGAAAACGAATCAGTTAATCTAATTAATGTAGTAAATTATGAGGTACTGGAAAATTTAGAAAATAAATTAAAACTAAAGTATAATATAAATGTGGGTTTTGAACCGAAAGTGTTTTTTGAAGCAGATATTGATGTTGAAATTGAATGTATTTTGAAAGAATCATTAGATGAAGATTTAACTGAAGCTGATGCAAATATACTCTTAGAAGAAATTTCGCCTAGCCTTAGTTTAGTAATAGCATTTTTAACTGAGAGATTAGCTAAAAAGCCGCTTATTTTGCCGCCTGCATTTAAAATCGGAAAAGAATAAACTCAATGTTAGCAAATAAAAAAGGACTCCACTCTATGAGTGTCAGTCCTCTTTTTTATCTATATAAATTTAGGAAAACGCTAATTTGGCGGGAGTATGTGGGAATCGAACCCACCCATGAGGCTACCAACCCCAAACGCTGGTTTTGAAGACCAGAGGGCACACCAGCACCCATCTACCCCCATATTATAACTGGAGCATTCTAAGGGGTGATTTGCCTCATACAATTACAAATAATATCATAATGTTTTAAAAAAAGCAAAGGTGAACAAAGGCAAAAAAACATATGAAAAAACCGAAACTTATACGCTTATAGCAGATTGCCTCATTAAGGCTGATTCTACACAGCTTACGTTCCGGTTTGCTTTATATTACTGACGAAACCTATCGGGGTATTGGATGATTTCGTGCTTCATTTGCTCAATTATTCTTCTTACCATTTCGCCGCCTACCATACCGCACTGCTTTGCTGAAAGGTCGCCCTTGTAGCTGCTGTCAAAATTTATTCCAAACTCTGATGCTATGGATTTTTTCAAATTATCCATTGCTCCCTCGGCTTCAGGTATGAGAATCTTTGAGCTTCTCTTGCCAGCTATTTTTCCTTTTATAGTCTTATATGTTGTTTCAGTATTTTTTAACACCATAAAACACCACCTTTCATTGTTAGTATTCTATGGATTTAACTTTTACATGAGTTGAAAATTTAGGATAATAAAAAAGAAATTTGAAAAACTACAGTATGAAGTTAGTAAGAACATACACAACGAGCGGAAGCGTAAGAATACTTAATAATGTGGTTATAAACACACCAACTGAGGCAAATAATGGTTCTGAGTCAAACTGTTTTGCAAAAATTGCGTTTATTGTGCCGGACGGCATGGAAGCTACTAATGTGCAAATGGATATTACCATGGTGTTGAAGCCCATAAATTTTAAAACATAAGCGGTTGCTAAAGGAATAATAATAAGCTTAAATACTGATACCAAATAAACCATTTTGTTTGAGACAAGCTTTCTTATATCTACTTCTGCAATTAATGCTCCAATAAGAAGCATTGCCAGAGGAGTATTCATTTTCCCGATATGATCAAGTGCTGTTTGAAGTGCATATGGCAGCCTCACATCGAATAAAAACATGAAAATAGCGATGAAGCACGAAACCGTTCCGATATTCAGGAGCTTTCTAAAATCCAGTTTTCCCTTACTGTCGAACAACAATATTCCATAAGTCCAGACGAAGGTTGTAAATACAAGGTTTATAACTGTGCCATAAAAAACGCCTATATCTCCAAAAAAAACTTTAATTATAGGAAAACCCATAAAACCTACATTCCCAAATACTATAAGGGTAATGAACACGTTGGAGCTTTTTTTACCCAAGTGCAAGGCTTTTGCAATTAATGTGAAAAATGGTATTGTCAAAATAAAAGTTACTATTGTTATTATCAGTATGTTTATCATATTAGGCAGTACTTCGCTGGTTCTCTCAAAATTGGTAGATGAGATCATAAGCGCAGGAAGAGCCAGTTTAATCAGAAGTACAGAAATTGAATCCTCGATGGTATTATTAAGAATTGCTTTTCGTTTTGCAACTACCCCTATAAACATAATAATAAAAAGTATTAGAATCTGACCTATTGCTGCGTTGAAATCCATAAAAACACCCCGATTATTATTCTAAAAATTGTGCAATAAAACTGCATTATAAAAATAAATATATCATAGATTTATATATATGTATACAAACAAAGTCTGCCTTTAGTTTAGGCGGGCACGATATTTGGCAAGGGTATGAAAAATGGGAGGGGAATATGATTGATAATAATAGGGATGAATGGCTTCACAAGGAAATATGCACTTTGAATGAAATCCTGACTCCTCTTGTAAGCTCCTACAGGCTGTCTGTCGGTGCCGCAGAGGAACTTAACAAGATTGCTCTTGCGCACCGTAAGGATGTTCAGGATGCCATAGACAGGGCAGATGACTTGGGGCACTTGGTTGATAAGGTGCAGAGGAAGCTCAATAAGTACATGAGGAGGTACTTTACTGAGCTTGATTATAAGCTGGAATATATGGATGAGATTTATGAAAAGTCAGTAATGCGTGAAAAGTTGGGGGTAAAGCTTAATAAGCTGTCAGAGGGCAAAAATGAGGATGTTTGAAGCTCCCTCAAACATCCTTATTTTTAAGCATATCTATAGCAGAATCCATGAAGTCGCTAAGCCTATCAACTTTGCTGCCGCCTCCTTGTGCCGTCTTGGCATTCCCGCCGCCTTTCCCGTCAATAATATGAAGTACTGCCCTAAATAGCGTATTCATATTTATGCTTATGTCTTCTGAACGGGTGAATATGATTTGTGCGCTTTCATTTTTACATGCAAGGAGTGCAACGGTGCCGGGTACTTGTGTCAGGTATTGCGCAAGAATTTTTATATCATTTATGCTCCTATTGTCAAAAATTCTGCTTACCAGCCGGATACCTCCAACTAGGGGGCATTCTTTTGAAATATTTTCTGCTTCGAGTTTTATCAGTTCCTGATTGACAACGGAAAGCTGCTTCTCGGCATATTTGCAGTCACTCATCACCTTGCATACAGCTTCGAAAACATCATGGTCCCTGACCGACAATTTTTCGCAAAGAGCCTTTGTGATGGAATTCTGCATGCTATAATCCTTAAGAGCTCTATAACCGCATACGAATGTGAATCTTATTCCGTCCTTGCATTTTTCCCAGTTTTTTATCTTTATCATTCCTACCTCGCCCGTTGCACTTACATGGGTGCCGCAGCAAGGAGAATAGTCGAAATTCTTTATTTCAACAATCCTTATATTTTCGTCAACCTTTGGCTTCTTCCTCAAGGGAATGCTCTTAAGTTCGTCATTAGTTACTACCCGTGCCGTTACAGGCAGGTTGCTGCAGATGATATTGTTTGCCATGCTCTCAATACGTAAACTGTCATCCTCGCTGAAACTCTCTATGTTTATCTCTATGCTTGCTATATCCTTTCCCATGTGGAAGCTATCGGTGCTGCCTTGGAATAGTTCCTCAAAGCATTCAGACAATATGTGCTGCCCTGTATGCTGCTGCATATGGTCAAAGCGCCTGGACCAATTTATTTGCCCTTTAACTTCCTTTGACTGGAACGGCTCATCAATAATATGAAGAAGCTCTCCAGCCTTTTCAATAACCTGAAGTACACTTGAAGTATTCAAATAACCTGTATCTGAGGTTTGACCTCCCCCTTCGGGATAAAAGGCTGTCCTGTCCAATACTATTCCAAATTTGTCCTCATAAGGAATAACTTCTATGACCTTTGCATCGAACTCTTTCAAATAAGGATCATTATTATATAATTGCTCAGTTCTCATTTGTACCTCCCAAATTTATTGTCTCATGTATTGCTTAGGTATCGTATAGGGTCCATTTACCAGTTCCTTCGCGCCTTATGCGGATCGATTATTATTAGTTTATCATTTCCGCCAGCCTTGTTCAATAATACTTAAAGTGTATTCTTGGGGTATAAAACGAATCATTTCATTGTACAAAGCATATTATGTACTAATAAAGATGGTAAGGAGTGATAAGTATATGAACATCAACGAAACAGTGGCAGTGCCTATAATAATATCCATAGTACAGCTTGCAAAAGGCATTGGGATGCCAAAGAAATTCTCTGCTATCATAGCTGTGATAGTTGGGGCTCTCATTGGTGTGTTCTTTATTGAGCCGCAGAGTATTAAAATAGGAATTTTTAAGGGCATTGTGTATGGACTTACAGCATCGGGACTCTATTCAGGAACAAAGAACACGTATGAGCAGATATGGCCTCAGCAACATAAGTAGAAGTTTGGCATCAAAGGGTATATTTGAATATTACGTTGAAATATAATATACTGTGATTAATAAGGCTGGTTTTTGAGCAATAATATAAGAAAAGGTGCGGCGTGAGACGCACTTTTTTACAGTATAAATGGATGGGAAACAGATAAATGAATAAAAATAGAGTTATTTGGGGGGGCTTTCCTTTTATAATACTGTTGCTGCTTGCATCTTTATGGGTGTTGACTCTAAGATTTATGAATGACTTATCACTTAAAGAGGTAAAAGCGGCAATAGATAGTTTGGGGGAAATGGCTTCAGTAGTTTTTATTGGAGTATGTGTTGTGCGCGGGGTGATATTTATACCCTGCGGTTTGCTTTCTGCTTTGGGAGGTATGCTTTTCGGACCCCTTTGGGGAACTATTTTTGCACTTGGCGGACTTACTGCCGGATCCGTAATCACTTTTTGCATGGCAAGAGGTTTTGGCAAAAGCTGGGCTCAGCGAGTCATGGGCTGCAAATATGATAAGTATGAAGGATATATTTCTAAGGATTACTTTTATAGTATATTTTTAATGAGGGTGGTGCCGATTATTCCATATGATGCGGTATCCTGCATTGCAGGAATATCCGGAACCAGGGTGGGCATATTTATACTGGCTACCCTGCTGGGATCTTTGCCGGGTGTATTCGTATATGTATTTTTCGGTGATTCCCTAAGAAGCATGTCAATCAAAAGAGTGGTGTTTTCTGCTACCATTATGGCAATTTTTGCAATATTACCTTTTTGTTATAGAAAATTGATAAAGTTAATTCAAAGACTGATTTGAAATATTTAAATATATATCTAAATTATGGTAGTATATATTTATACTTCTGAGGTTAAATTAAACTCAGGAGGTGAACTACATGGGAAATACTACAACTAAGCATGATCAAGAGAAAAGATCAACAGGCACAGGTTTATTAGGTTTTATTATCAGGTTTGTAGTTGCTGCAATAGTACTTATGGTTACTGCTTATTTTGTTCCGGGCTTCAGAATTAGCGGAGGCTTTACTACAGCACTTATTGGTGCTCTTGTGATAGCAGCAGCCGATTATCTCATTGAAAAACTGTTCAGATTTGATGCGTCTCCTTTAGGCAGAGGTATCTCAGGCTTCCTAATATCAGCGGCAGTAATATATTTTGCACAGTATCTGGTGCCCGGCATGGAGGTAAGCTTGCTGGGAGCTGTAGTAGGAGCACTGGTAATTGGCGTTGTTGACTCAATATTACCCACAAGATTCATGTAAGACTTCAAATAGCTGCGATACGCAGCTATTTCTTTTAAGTGCGCTTTTTACTGGCAAATTAAAAATACTTAGTATATAATCTATTTCATATGAATTAATTACTAAATAGTACATAATAATCCTGTAAATGGAGGGAATAGCTTGAAACTGACAGTATTAGGTAACAATGGACCTTACCCGAAAGCAGGAGGGGCTTGCTCAGGCTTTTTGCTGGACAGTGGTGAAACCAAGGTGGTATTGGATTTTGGAAATGGTGTTTTAAGCAGGCTGCAGCAATATATAAATATTGAAGAAATATCTGCAATTATTCTTACTCATCTTCACAGTGACCATATGGGAGATATAATGGTGCTTAGGTATGCGGCTGACATCAAGCTGATGAAAGGTCAGATGGAAAAACCGATAAAAATCTATGCGCCGGCGGAGCCAATTGAAGAATTCAATAGGCTTAAATATAAGGATGCCTTGGAGGTTATAAAGATTAACCCGGCTGAAAAGCTAGTGCTAGGTGGTTTGAAAATCAGCTTTAAGGAAATGATCCATTGCTACATGAATTATGCTATTTGTATAGAGAACGGTACAAAAAAGTTTGTGTACTCCGGAGATACCTGTGCAAACGATGGGCTTGCTGAATTTGCTAAGAATGCTGATTTATTTGTTTGCGAAGCAGGCTTGTTGGAAAGGGACGAAAAATCTTTAAGGGTTATGCACCTGACAGCCGGAGAAGCGGCGCAGACTGCAGTGATGGCAGGAGTAAAGAGGCTGTTGCTTACTCATTTTCTGCCGGGTGTTAAGCTGGAGCAATATGCTAACGAAGCTACTTCGGTATATAATGGAATTATGGAAATAGCAGGTGAGAATAAGAGCTACTATGTATAAAGCTGATAATAATGCAATTTCATAGAAGGAATAATGGGTGCTTTGGTAGAAATCATATCAGAAATCATTAGAAAAGGTATGGATGTGGCAGTATGGCAGGAATAAACCAAAGCATTGAAACTAACAGTGGAAGGTATGGGCTGGCGGGTTTTGCCTTTTCCTTCTTTTTTGGAATATTAGCTGCGAGTATTATATTACCTGGTATACCGATTATACTGGGTAGTTTTATTTTGTCTGCATTTGTTGTGTTTATTAACAGAAGAAGCAGTACAAATCTTAAAGCGGCTATTATGCTTGTAATTTTTCTTGGAGGGATGTTGGATTACCGCCTGGTATTCGGTATAGACAGCAAACTTGCTGTATTTGGCGGAGAAGCTGCAGCCTATGAATGCTTGATTATTGATAATCCTGTGGAAAAAGGCGGCTACCGCCAGTATACTGCCGAATGCCTATCAGTTACCTATGAAGGAAAACAATATAATTTTACTGAAAAGGTTTTTTTAAGAATAAAATCAGAAGCTATGTTCAAATTCGGTGACAGGATAGCTGTTGAAGGTGAGTGCTTCGACATAACAGGAGCTAGGAATCCGGGAGACTTTGACTACAGGCTGTATTATAAAAGTAAAGGTATAAGCAAAGTTATAAAAACAGAAAGCGCAGTACTATTGAAAGAAGATAGTGCCGCTCTTATTAAGACTATGCTGTATCTCTCCAAGGAGAAAGTCAGAAGTACTATTAACGAAGCTTTGCCGGATGAGGAGGCAGCAATACTTGTCGGGATAATAACCGGAGATAAGACAGATATTGATGAGGATACAAGGGCTGCCTATATGAGAACGGGTCTTTCACATATACTCTCGGTTTCCGGCCTTCATGTCGGCTTTCTCATGCTGCTGCTTACATATGCACTGAAGCCCTTCAGGTTGCAGAAGAGGTTTCAGGGGCCTGTCATAATGCTTTTTATAACTTATTATGTTCTGTTAATCGGTGCTCCGCTGCCCTCTGTAAGGGCTTTGATAATGCTTGCAGTTTTAATGGCAGGAAAGGCTTTTGGACGGGATTACGACCTTTTGGCATCAGTGTCCTTTGCAGGGATGTTAATTCTTGTTTTTAAGCCCCTTGCTGTACATGACACGGGCTTTATAATATCTTTTGGAGCGATGTATTCCATTGCACTTCTTTATCCGACTTTTTGCAGTACACTGAGACGCATTCCGCAAGCTTTCAGAAATGCTACAGCATTGTCCCTGTCCGTATGGTTCGGACTTGCTCCAATTCTGGCTTACTATTTCAATTACATTTCTATTGTAAGCCTCATAATAAACATTATTGCAATACCTCTGTCTTTTGTAATAACAGTTGCCGGTTTTGCAGGGGTATTTGCAGGGATTATATCCGGAACTTTGTCGCTATATGTATTTTCTGTAGATTACTATTCTATAAGCCTTCTTACCTACATAATCAGGGAAGCTTCCAAGCTTCCTGTTGCAGGATTCTATATTCCGAAGCTGCCCCTATATATATACGCCTTATACTATTTAGGTATAGGTCTCTGGATTGGATTTTTTAAAGCTGCATTTTTCAGGATATATATAAGAAGGATTGCTTTAGCATATATACTTACTGCCGCTGTTTTAATTTCTGCCTATAACCTGCCGTCTAAAGAACTAAAAATGGTGTTCTTTGATGTAGGTCAGGGAGATAGCTGCTGCATTATTACACCTCATAAAAAAGTAGTGCTGGTTGACGGGGGCGGCTCCTCACGGACTGGAGGCTATTATTACGATGTGGGAGGCAAGATAACGCTTCCGGCACTTTTACACCAGGGAGTATGGAGAATTGACACTGTTATTGTATCTCATTTGCATGATGACCATATGGAGGGACTGCTTACGGTCATGGAGGTATACCCGGTGAAAAATCTCATACTGCCGAAGGTTTCTGTAGGGTCTGGGAGTATTTCCGTAAACAGCGGTGCTTTAATGGATATATGCAGGAGGAAAGGGATAAAAGTATACAAGCTGGGAAAAGGTGATTATATTAACATAGGAGGAGAAGCGAGAATAGATTTTCTGCTTCCGGGAGAGGACAATAAGTCTGACGAAAATGAAAACTCGTTGGCAGGCAGGTTGATTTATGGAGATTTCAGCGCCTTGCTTACAGGTGATATTGGCCAGGAGACAGAAGCTTTACTGCCTACGGGGATAAGCTCAAACGTTCTGAAGGTTCCTCATCACGGCAGCGGGCGGTCTTCATCCGAAGAATTCCTTGAGGCAGTTAAGCCAAAGGTAAGTATAGTTTCGGTAGGCAGCAACAACTTCGGGCACCCATCGCCGGAAACCTTGGAAAGACTAAGAGGCAGCGGAAGTCTGGTGTATAGGACAGATGAAGCAGGTGCGGTAACAATAACTACAGATGGAAAGAAGATGAAAGTAAAGACTGTAAAGTAGTAAGGATAGATATGGGATGCGGGATTACGAATCTGACTTGCCCATTGCCCAGAGTATATATTATAATCAAATAAAGATTGCTTGGCAGTTATGGTGGTGAATTTATGAGTTACAGACAGCTTATGAACGATATTAAGAATAACGGTATAAAACCGGTATACCTCATATACGGCAGTGAGACATACCTTATAGATAAAGGCTGGGAGGCACTGAAAAATGCAGTGGTGACTTCCTTTCCTGAGCTTAACTATACTCAGCTTGAAGGGGAGAAGCTCGAGGCAGGTGTGCTTTCAGCCGTTTGTGAAACTTTTCCCTTTGGATGTGACAAAAGGCTTGTGACAGTCAGAGATTTAGGGCTATTGAAGGGTAAGGTTGAAGGAGAGGAAGCAGAGAAGGCTGGCAATGATGCACAACCCTTCATTGATGTTATGAGAAGTATTGATGAAACTACATGTCTTCTGTTTATTTCCTATGGAAATATAGACAAAAGAAAAAAACTCGTGAGCGAACTGAAAAAGAGTGATGCGGTTTATGAGTTTGACAGGGTGGACAGGGAAGAGCTTGCCCAGTGGATAAGGAATGTCCTTGGCAAGAACGGTAAGAAAATTAGCTCCAGAGAATTGGATTATTTTATAAATAGTATTGGTTACTTAGACAAAAATGGAAGTAAGACCTTGTACGATGTGGAGAATGAAGTAAAAAAACTGACAGGCTTTATGGGCGATTCAGTGGATGTACGTATGGAGCATATTGAGGCTGTCGTTCCAAGAAACATTGAAAACGATATATTCAAGCTTATTAATGCCTGTTCTGAAAATAATATTGACTGCAGTCTCAGGGTTTACGGGGATTTGCTTTTAGACGGGGAGTCCAGCTTTGGAATACTGGCACTGCTATCAAAGCAGATTAAAAGTATGCTTGAGGTATCGGAGCTATATGGCAGAAAATATGATGCCAGAAGCATAGCGCAGAAGCTTAAGCTTCATGAATATACTGTAAAGCTTTGCATTAAGTACAGCTCATTAATAAAAAGGCAGGCTCTCCAGTCTGCGTTTAGAAAGTGCCTGGAAACCGAATTCAGCATTAAGTCAGGCAGAATGGGAGAACGTCTGGCAATGGAAATGCTGCTTGTAGGATTATTTGATTGAATATGCAAAAAACCCTGATAAATCAGGGTTTTTTAAATTCAATTATTAATTATTAAGCAACAGTCTTTATCTTCTTTGATAATCTTGATTTCTTCCTTGATGCTGTATTCTTATGGAGAGTACCCTTAGCTACAGCTTTGTCAATAGCGCTGGTAACCTTCTTGTACAATTCCTTAGCTTCATCCATATTTCCCGTTTTTACGGAATCTTCAAACCTTCTTATTGAAGTTTTCAAGGAGGAAACAATTATTTTATTTCTTCTTGTCTTGAATTTAGTTATTTTTATTCTCTTTAAAGCTGACTTGATATTTGCCAAACCCTTCACCTCCTTCAAAATTCAATTAACAAAAGGTATTTTATCATATTAACCAAAAAAATGCAAGCAGATTGATTTTGATTAATATGAAATTCAATCTAAAGTTTATCCGATTTCATATATAGTGTAAATAGAAAATTTATTTTGCATAAAAACTATAGCTAAAGTGCAAACTTTCAATTATCAAGATATAACATCTTTTTGGAGGGAGTACCGTGGCTAATATAAGAACAGACTTAGCTATTGAGGCAAGGGAATTTTACAACAAGCAGGAGAATAAAGGAGACATCCCCGGGGTTCAGGTGGACATGGATAAGAAGGAAGATATCACAGTCACAAGGGTTAAGGTTATTGATGAAGTTGGAGCCAAAATAATTGGAAAGCCTAAAGGCAATTACATTACTATTGAGGTTCCCAAGCTCAGAGAAAATGATAAAGACTTACATGATGAGGTGGGAAAAATACTTTCAGAAGAAATAACCCGCGTAGTGAAATTGAATGACCAATCGGTGATATTGGTAGTGGGCCTTGGGAACTGGAATGTAACTCCTGATGCATTGGGGCCGAGAGTGGTGGACCATCTCTTGGTAACAAGACATATAAAAGAGTATGTGCCTGACCAGATTGATGAGGGAGTAAGGTCGGTATGTGCTGTAGCTCCTGGGGTGTTGGGAATTACAGGCATTGAGACCAGCGAAATTATTAAGGGTATAGTAGATAGAGTAAAGCCGGATCTGGTGATAGCGATTGATGCTTTAGCTTCAAGGAAAATGGAGAGAATAAGCACCACGATTCAGCTTGCGGACACAGGTATAAATCCCGGGTCCGGAGTCGGCAATAACAGGAAGGAGCTTAGCCTTGAGAGCATGGGTGTGCCTGTTATTGCTATCGGAGTTCCGACTGTTGTTGATGCAGCTACAATGGCCGGCGATACAATTGATATGGTTGTTGATTCTCTTATAGATGAGTCGCCGAAAAACGGAGAATTCTACAATATGTTGAAGAACATGGACAGGACAGAAAAGTATAAGCTGATAAATGAGGTTATATATCCGTATATAGGCAATCTGATGGTTACTCCAAAGGAGATTGACAGACTTATTGATGATATTGCAATAGTAATAGCCAACGGGTTGAATTATGCGCTGCACCCCGGTATAAAACAGGAGGATATAGACAAATATCTGAATTAACTTGTTTTCTCGAACCTTGTGCCGGAAAAACGATACTTACTTAAAGTATGTATCGTTTTTTTTATTCATATATATGTCCAGTTTGGCATATAAGTTTATTTAGGCAAACTAATTTGTTCCGTGACCGGATTTTTAGAGTACGGATGAGATGAGGTGACTTGGTTGAAAAGAAAACTTATGTTTGCTTTTTTTCACATATTGATAGTAGTTGTATTGTTTTTCTTTTTTAAATGGTTATACACTCCTGATGTTTGTACAGGAGTGCAAGGAGATAATATGAACCTGTCTGAAAGCAGTTCAACCGATGCCATTGAGGTTTTCAATTATGATATAGAAAAGAGGCTTAAGCTTGAGGAATATTCCAATAATCTTTCTATACAACTGCTGAACATAGTAATAACCAGTGCTAAAGTTAGCTATGAGATGGATTATAATTGTCCAATGCCGGGGCTTATAGCTTCAGCCTCAAGCAGTATGACTGACGGACTACATACGGATATAAGAAATCCTATCACTTACTTGAATATTGCATCTGTAGCTTTTAGCCAATATAGCCTTTCAGATTCTTATGTTGCAGAAAGTAGCAGCAGTGGGACCGGTGGGAACAGCAGCACTCCGAATATTACTAATTTTGAAGATGCACCGGAAGGGGCTATATATTTCAGCGAGGAAGATGAATATCAAGCCGAGGGGGCGGTGCCGGAGCAGCAGCCGGTAACGTCTACTGCAACACAGACATCTCAGATTACCGAAGAAGCGGTTGGGACCCCTGGGGAAATAGCATTAGATAAAAAGTCTCCGCAGATACTTATTTATCATTCCCATGCAATGGAGAGCTATATGCCCAGCACTGAGGGCAACTATCATACGCTGAATGAAAAATATAATGTTATTGCAGTGGGAAATACATTGGCTAAAGAGCTTCAGGATAAATACAAGTACAAGGTGATACATGACAAGACCTACCACGACAAGCAGTCATATGCTTATTCCTATTCAAATTCATTAGTGACAGTGAAAAATAATCTTAATAGGTATAAATCCTTGAAAGTAATATTGGACTTGCATAGAGATGCTTTTGACGTTAAGACTGAAGCGGAAAAAAAGGCTAAGAAGGCTGAGTATACAGCCACTATAAATAAAAAAAGTGCTGCAAGAATTATGTTGGTTATAGCCAAAGGAAATCCGAACTATGCAGAGCTGGAGAAATTTGCAGTATATATAAAGAAAAAAATGGATAAACTATATCCTGGATTGTTCCTGAAAATTGATGTAAAAAGCAGGGGCAAGTATAACCAGTATTTCAGCAACCACTCTATGCTGGTAGAAGTCGGCTGTATGCTTAATACCACTGAAGAAGCCCGATATTCAGGCGAACTTTTTGCCAGGGTTCTGGGGGAAGTAATAAAAGACCTTAAGGAATAGATGCATATGAGCAAAAGAATTGATAAAAAGAAACAGAAGGGTGAAACATTCAGGAATAAGGTAAAGAAGATACTTGCCATATTTTTCTGTATTGCACTGCTTATTTTCTCAATAAGTATTGTTGATATGGCAACGAGAAAAATGATTATGTGTAATGACGACAAATATGCAATAGCTGTATCTTTTCAGGAGGATAACAAGTTACGGCTGGACGTTGCCGGTGAGAAGCTCATGATAAATATCAAACCGGTTATTAAGATAAGTGATTATGTTGTTTCTAATTCAAAAAGGTATTATAACAGCTTTGTGAAAATCATCAAAGACCTGCTGACATGATTTCATTTCATTATATTGCGGACTGCTAAGCGGGAGTGTATTGCATTAATGCATTATGCTCCTTAGTTTTTAAGTTTTTCTATTTAATGTTAAAAAGTTATATGCTATAATTTATTAGATTGGGTAATGTCAGAAACCGTAGAGCTTCTTCTTTTGCAGCAATCCTTCAGGTTTGCGTGGCAAAAGATGTAGAAGCACTAGGGAGATGAGATTGCATCCTTGTTAATGGTGATAAAATCACGTATATATATAGATTATTGATACAAAGGAGGAAAGTCATATATGGTAAGTGACAGACAGAAGCATATCAGAAATTTCTGTATAATTGCACATATAGATCACGGCAAATCAACCTTGGCTGACAGGCTTATAGAAAAGACCGGCGTCATTTCCGCGAGGGATATGGAGGAGCAGGTGCTTGACAACATGGATCTTGAAAGGGAGCGGGGAATAACAATAAAGCTTCAGTCTGTAAAGTTGACATATAAAGCACAGGATGGCCAGGAATATATATTTAACCTTATAGATACCCCGGGACATGTGGATTTCACATATGAAGTATCAAGAAGTCTTGCTGCCTGTGAAGGGGCTGTGCTTGTGGTTGATGCTACGCAGGGCATTGAGGCTCAGACTCTGGCGAATGTATATCTTGCCTTGGACAACAATCTTGAGCTGTATCCCGTAATTAATAAAATTGACCTTCCCAGTGCGGATCCGGAGAACGTAAAGAAGGAAATTGAGGATGTCATAGGCCTTGATGCTTCTTATGCCGCATTGGTATCTGCCAAGGAAGGTATAAATATTGATGAAGTACTTGAAGGAATAGTAAAGAATATACCCCATCCGGCAGGAGATGAGAAAGAGCCTCTGAAAGCTTTGATTTTTGACTCACTGTACGACAGTTATAGAGGGGTTATAGCCTATATAAGAGTAATAGACGGGGTACTGAAACCGGGTATGAAGATGCGCATGATGGCAAACGGCAGGGAGTATGAAGTGGTAGAGGTAGGAACAATGAATCCTCACTTGAACCCAACAGGTGTGCTTATGGCTGGTGATGTCGGCTATGTAACCGGCAGCATCAAAAACGTAAAGGATGTGCATGTAGGTGATACTATAACAGATGCGGATAATCCATGCAAAGAAGCACTTCCGGGTTACCGGAAAGTTACTTCGATGGTTTACTGCGGAATATACCCTGCAGATGGAGCCGACTATGATAATCTTAGGGATGCTCTTGAAAAGCTGCAGCTTAATGATGCAGCACTGCTTTTTGAGCCGGAAACTTCGATGGCTTTGGGCTTTGGCTTCAGATGCGGTTTCCTGGGGCTTCTGCATATGGAAATAATACAGGAGAGACTGGAAAGAGAATACAATCTCAATCTGGTAACTACTGCACCAAGTGTAATATATCATATTACCAAGACAAATGGAGAAAAGTTTGAGGTGTCTAATCCGGCAAACTTGCCTGCTCCCCAGGAGATAGAATTTATGGAGGAGCCTATTGTAAAGGCAACAATAATGACTCCGACAGAGTATGTAGGAGCAATAATGGAGCTATGCCAGAACCGTAGGGGCACCTTCAAGGATATGCAGTACATGGAGGAGAAAAGGGCAATACTTCACTATGAACTGCCGCTGAATGAAATAATATATGACTTTTTCGACGCATTAAAGTCCAGAACAAAGGGTTATGCCTCCTTTGACTATGAGCTTAAAGGCTATGAAAAATCAGAGCTTGTGAAGCTGGATATTCTGCTTAATGCTGAGACTGTTGATGCACTTTCCTTTATAGTTCACAGGGACAAAGCTTATGCACGCGGAAGGGCTATAGCTGAAAAGCTCAAGGATGTAATTCCCAGGCAGATGTTTGAAATTCCCATACAGGCGGCTATCGGGACGAAGATTATTGCCAGGGAAACTGTTAAGGCAATGCGTAAGGATGTGCTTGCCAAGTGCTATGGCGGTGATATATCAAGGAAGAAGAAGCTTTTGGAAAAGCAGAAGGAAGGCAAGAAGAGAATGAGACAGGTGGGAAGTGTGGAACTTCCGCAGGAAGCCTTCATGTCAGTTTTAAAGCTTGACGATAAATAAAATAGAAAAGGCAGCAATTTTTTCAATAAGAAGCTCTATAAGCTATTGCCAATTGCTGTGTTTTTGCATAGACTATTCGCAGTAGGAGAATTTCTAATTGTAAAGCATTGATTAGGTGAGGAAAATGAAGGAAATTGGGTTATACATCCATATACCCTTCTGCAGAAGAAAGTGTCTGTATTGTGATTTCAATTCATTTGAAATCAGGGAAGGTGATGCGGAAGAATATATCGCAGCACTTCTTAGGGAGCTTTCTTTGTATCAGGAAAAATATGATTTCATATATAAAACAATTTTTATCGGTGGGGGTACTCCCACCGTTATTAATTATTCTATGATCGGCTCTATTGTTGAAAAGCTTGCACCCTATATAAAAGCAGGTGCTGAGATAACGATGGAATCCAATCCCGGAACTGTAACCGAAGAGAGTCTCAGGTATTATAGAAGCCTTGGAATAAACAGGCTCAGCATAGGGCTGCAGGCATGGCAGGATGAGCTGCTTAGAAGCATTGGGAGAATTCACAGTCTGGAGGCTTTTCTTTATGCATATAACTCTGCAAGAAAAGCGGGTTTTGATAATATAAGCACAGATTTGATGTTTGCACTTCCAAACCAGACCATGGAAATGTGGAAGGAAACAGTAGAGAATGTCTGCAGCTTGGGCGTGGAGCATGTTTCCTGCTACAGCCTCATGTTGGAGGAGGGAACCAAGCTTAACAAAATGCATAAGGAAGGCAAAGTTCTGCTTCCGGATGAGGATTTGGACAGAGAAATGTACAAGACGGCTGTGGACATATTGGATTTTCATGGGTACAGCCAATACGAGATATCGAATTTTGCACAAGACGGCATGGAATGCAGGCATAACCTTATTTATTGGGAAAATGGGGAATACCTTGGGGTTGGGGCTGGAAGCCATTCTAAACTGGATGGAATAAGGTTCTGGAATCATAGAGACATTGGACATTATAACAGCTTGGCTACCCAGGGTGAACTGCCCTTGGAAGGGCAGGAGGAAATATCACCGGATGTGGATATGTGGGAAACGATATTTCTGGCGCTGAGACTTAATAAGGGGCTGGATATGCCGGCTTTTGAAAGAAAGTACGGAGTCGGCTTCAAAAGCAAATATGGAAGCACTATTAAAAGACTTATGGCCCAGGGGCTTGTTTTTATTGAAGATAGCAGACTTAAGCTGACAGACAGAGGGAGAGACTTATCCAATTCGGTTTTTATTGAATTCATATGAAGTAATTGATATGTACCTTATGGTTCCCTAATAAAAAAAATCTGTGTGATCAGATTTTTTTGTAAAACCTATTGACAAAGATATTTGCCAGTGATATTTTAAAGACAGAATTAGCACTCGATGAAGCAGAGTGCTAACAAAGGTGGTGAGATGGATGGACCTGGGAAATAGGAAGAAACTTATTTTACAAGCCATAATAGAAGACTATGTAAATACTGCAGAGCCTGTCGGTTCAAGAACAATATCCAAAAGATACCTGACAGGAACAAGCCCTGCAACTATCAGAAACGAAATGGCCGATCTTGAGGAGATGGGATTTATAGAGCAGCCTCATACTTCGTCGGGAAGAATTCCCTCAGATAAAGGCTACAGACTTTATGTAGACCAGATTATGAGACAAAATACTGTAAACGATGCTCAGAGAGAAATGATAAAGAAGGAATTCCTTGACACCCTGGGAGAGATTGACAAGCTGGTGAAGCATGCATCAAAGCTGCTTTCTCAGATGACTCAATACACATCCATAGTAATGGCCCCTCAGCTTCGAAGGACCAGCATCAAACAAATACAGTTAATCAGAATAGACAGCGCTACAGTATTAGCGGTAATAATAACGGATGCCGGAATAGTAAAGAACAGTGTTCTGAGATTGATGAAAGATGTCCAGCCGGATGCTCTAATCAGGATAAGCAATATGTTAAATGAAAAGCTTGTAGGTTTGAGTATGGAGGACATAGAAAGTTTTGACCTTGAGTATATACGAAATAATTCCTTTGGACACATGGATATAATTGAACAGATTGTGCCTGAGCTGATTCAGACATTATTCTATTCCGATACTGCCGACATTTACCATGATGGAGTGTCTAACATATTGAACCTGCCGGAATTTAGCGATATCAACAAGGCAAGGAGCTTTCTCAATACAATGGAAGAAAAAGAGCTGCTCTTTAAGGTTTTGAACGATGTTAAGGGTGATGTCGGTGTAAGCATTGGCAGAGAAAATGCGGTTGAGCAATTCAAAGATTGCAGCCTTATAACGGCAACCTACAGGATAAATGGCAAAACTATTGGTTCGGTCGGGATAATCGGACCTACCAGAATGGAGTATTCCAAAGCCATTTCAATTGTGGAGTGTATGACAAACTATCTCAGTGATATGTTGACAAATATGCTTAAGAGGTAGTTCTAAATAAGAAATTTAAAGGTGGTCAGATCAATGAAGCGTAAGAAACACCAAGAGGAGGAAGCTGAACAGATCAACAAAATTGATACTGAAGCTTCTGATGAACAGACAAAAGAGGAAGCAGCCCCCGATCAACCCGAAGAAGTTGTAAACAAAGAGGTTGAAGAGTTGAAGAAACAATCTGAGGACAACTATAACAGGCTGCTTAGAATGCAGGCGGATTTTGACAACTATAAAAAGAGGGTGGCAAAGGAAAGAGAAGATATGTACCATACTGCCCTTGAGGCTGTAGCAGGGCAGTTGCTGCCTGTAGTGGACAATATGGAAAGGGCAGCAGAAGCATTCAGAAAGGATCAGTTGGACGAAAAATACATAAGCGGAGTGGAGTTGGTATATAAACAGCTCCTTGATGTTCTTGACAAAAATGGTATCAAGGAAATTGAAGCCTTGGAAAAGGATTTTGATCCCAATGTACACCATGCAGTAATGCAGATGCCCGGAGAGGATGAGGACGAAAACAAGGTGAAGGAAGTATTCCAGAAGGGATACATTCTTGGAAACAAAGTAATCAGACCTACACTTGTAAAAGTGTCGGTAAAGCAATAATTGACTAAAAGAATAAGGGAGGAAGACTTTAAATGGCAAAGGTAATAGGTATTGACCTGGGGACTACCAACTCTTGTGTTGCTGTTATGGAAGGCGGAGAGCCTGTAGTTATTCCAAATGCTGAAGGTGGCAGGACAACACCATCGGTTGTAGGATTTTCTAAAACAGGAGAGAGGCTTGTAGGACAGGTTGCAAAAAGACAGGCAGTTACAAATCCGGAGAGAACAGTAACTTCAATAAAAAGAGAAATGGGCACTAATTTTAAAGTTACTATTGATGACAAAAATTATACCCCGCAGGAAATATCCGCAATGATTCTTGCAAAACTCAAACTGGATGCAGAAGCTTATCTCAGTGAGAAAGTAACTCAGGCCGTCATAACTGTACCTGCATACTTCAGTGACAGCCAGAGGCAGGCAACAAAGGATGCGGGTAAGATAGCAGGGCTTGAAGTCTTAAGAATAATAAACGAGCCGACAGCAGCATCACTGGCATATGGTCTTGACAAGGAAGAAAATCAGAAGATATTGGTATTCGACTTGGGAGGCGGCACCTTCGACGTATCGGTACTGGAGCTTGGGGACGGAGTTTTCGAAGTGCTCGCAACACATGGTAACAACAGGCTTGGCGGAGATGACTTCGACCAGAGGGTAATAAACTATCTTGCTGAGGAGTTCAAAAAGGGAAATGGAATAGACCTCAGAAATGACAAAATGGCAATGCAGAGGCTTAAGGAAGCAGCAGAAAAAGCGAAAATTGAGTTGTCCGGAGTACTCCAGACTAATGTAAATCTCCCCTTTATAACTGCTGATGCCAGCGGGCCAAAGCATCTTGACATCACTCTGACAAGAGCTAAATTTGATGAGCTTACCCACGATCTGGTTGAAATGACAATGGAGCCAACAAGAAAAGCTCTCTCAGATGCGGGGCTCACATCTGACAAGTTGAGCAAGGTAATACTTGTAGGTGGTTCTATCAGAATACCTGCTGTTCAGGAAGCCGTAAAGAAGCTTACAGGCAAGGAGCCATACAAAGGGGTAAACCCTGATGAGTGTGTTGCAGTAGGTGCTGCTATACAGGCTGCAGTATTGACAGGCGAAGTTAAAGATGTACTGCTTTTAGATGTTACTCCTCTTTCATTAGGTATAGAAACCTTGGGTGGGGTGTTCACAAAGCTTATAGAAAGAAACACTACCATACCTACAAAGAAGAGCCAGATATTCTCCACGGCTGCTGATGGGCAGACAAGTGTTGAAATCCATGTTCTCCAGGGCGAGAGAGAAATGGCTGCTTATAACAAGACCCTTGGAAGATTCCAGCTTACCGGAATACCTCCGGCTCAGAGAGGAATACCCCAGATAGAAGTAACCTTTGATATAGATGCAAATGGTATTGCACACGTTTCAGCAAAGGATCTGGGTACAGGAAATGAGCAGAAGATTACAATCACAGCAAGCACCAATCTTTCAGACAGTGATATAAATGCGGCTGTAAAAGAAGCCGAGAAGTTTGCTGCAGAAGACAAGAAGAGAAAAGAAGAAGTAGAAGTAAGAAATCAGGCAGACAGTCTGGTATATCAGACAGAAAAGAATCTCAAAGACCTGGAAGGCAAACTTGAAAGCGGAGACAAAGCAAAGATCGAGGCTGAACTGAACAATGTGAAGGAAGCTTTGAAGGGTACAGACACAGAAAAAATAAAAGCTTCTACAGAGGAGCTCACAAAAATATTCTACGATATATCATCAAAAATATATCAGGCAAATGCAGGGCAGCAAGGACAGGCCGGCGCACAACCACATGATGATAATACTGTAGATGCTGATTATAAGGTTGAAGATGACAAGTAAAAAGTGATATAATACTTAAAGTGCTAAGCAGGATACTTTCTAAAGTTTCCTGCTTAGTCATGATACATAGACTATGTATGAGTCAAAACTGGTTTATTAGAAGGTGGGGAGAAGATGGCGGCAAAAAGAGATTATTATGAGGTATTAGGTGTAAATAAAAGCGCTTCTGAAGAAGAAATAAAAAAGACGTACAGGCAGCTTGCAAAAAAATACCATCCTGATATGAACCAGGGTGACAAGAGTGCAGAAGCTAAGTTCAAAGAACTGAATGAAGCTTATGAGATATTGAGCGATAAGGATAAGAAGGCGAGGTACGACCAATTCGGTCATGCAGGAGTCGACCCTAACGGTTTCGGCGGAGCTGGGGGTGCAGGAGGCTTCGGCGGCGGATTTAGTGGTGCCGGAGGCTTTGAAGATATATTTGATATGTTCTTTGGCGGAACTGGCGGAGGCTTTGGCGGTGGTACCAGAAGAAAGTCCGGTCCGGAGAAGGGTGCGGATCTCAAGTATGAGCTTGAGATGGAGTTTGAGGAAGCAGCCTTTGGAGTAAAAAAGGATGTACATGTAACAAGGAATGAAACCTGTAATGACTGTAAAGGTACAGGAGCAAAAGCGGGAAGTGGTGTAGAGACCTGTAAGACCTGCGGCGGCAGCGGTGAAATCAGGTTTACCCAGAGTACGGTTTTTGGCAGGGTTGTAAATGTAAAGCCTTGTGACGCATGCCATGGTGAAGGTAAGATCATTAAGGAGCTTTGTCCTCAATGTAAGGGCAGGGGCAGCATAAGAAAAAGCAGAAAGATTACCATTGATATACCGGCAGGCGTTGATACCGGTTCGGTGATGCCACTCCGGGGTGAAGGGGAGCCAGGCATAAAAGGCGGACCTAACGGAGATTTATATATTTATATGAGAGTCAAGCCCCATAGACTGTTTAAGAGGGAGGGCATAAATATTTATATTGAAATGCCAATTTCCTTTACACAGGCCGCCTTGGGAGACGAAATAGATGTACCGACTCTTGAGGGCAATATGAAGTATTCTATACCGGAAGGCACTCAGACCGGTACTACCTTCAGAATAAAGAATAAAGGAATACCAAGTCTTAAAAACAAGATGAAAGGCGACCTTTATTTCACAATTAAGGTTAGTGTGCCTAAAAAGCTAAGTGAGCATCAGAGAGAACTGCTGAGGCATTTTGCGGAAATAAGCAGAGATGATATGGAAGATCAAGGGAGATCCTTTTTTGATAAAGTAAAAGATAAATTTGCAAAATAAAATAAGCCCGGCATAACCGGGCTTTGTCTTAAAAAAAAACAGAAACAACCATATAAAGTTGCATATATATATACTTACATTGTTATAATATATCCTATTTATTTATGTTGGAATCAAGATTAGATTGAAGAGCTTCGAAGGAGGAGAATGGTATGTCTGTTTTTTTATATATTTTAGGGAATAATATTATACCAATTTTCACTATAATTGCGATTGGGTTTATACTAAGCAAAAAATTCGATTTTAATATAAATACCCTTAGCAAAATGTGTTTTTATATATTCGTGCCAGGCTTCATTTTTGTAAATCTTTATACGGCAGATTTGGATTTGAGCATGTTGAAGATTCTGTTTTTCTGTATAATAATATTTGTCATCAATGATTTGCTTGCCAGGGTTATTGCAAGAATACGCAAATATGATATCGGACTGACTAATGCCTTTAAGAACTCAATAATGTTCAATAATTCGGGTAACATAGGCCTGTCGCTCATCACTCTTGTTTTTGCCAGCTCACCTTTTGTTATTGATGGCAATACGCCTTATTTAAGCACGGCTATAGCAGCTCAAATTGTTGTGATGGTCTTAATGAACCTGACCATGAATACCATTGGCTTTTATAATGCTGGAAGAGCTACAATGAATTTTAAGGATTCTGTAAGAAAGATATTCGGGTTACCAGCCATATATGCAATACCTTTAGCAATTTTATGTAAATATATGCAGCTTGATATAACTATTACCCCGCTATGGCCTGCACTGTTATACATAAAAAACGGGCTTGTGCCAATATCCTTAATAACCTTGGGAGTTCAGCTTTCCAAAACAGAATTTGACTTCAGAGATACTGATGTATATATAGCAGTGTTTACGCGCCTTATTATAGGTCCAATGCTTGCTTTTATGTTGATGTATCTTTTGGGCATCTCAGGAGTAGTAGCCCAGACCTTATTTATTTCTTATTCCGTACCGTCAGCGGTAAACACAGCCTTGATTGCGGTTGAGCTTGACAACAATAAAGACTTTGCATCCCGTATGGTAATGTTATCCACTATTTTTAGCGCAGTTACCCTTACATTAGCTATATATGCAGCTAGAATAATATTCCCTGTCTAGAGATATGCAGGAACAAGCAGAAACAGACATGTTTTAGATATTAACATGTCTGTTTCTGCTGTATAAGCTTCGCTAAATATTATCTATATAAATCGTACTAAGAAGATTACATAAATAGCTACGATTTATAACATCAATGAAAATGTTTCGCACTATTGAACCAATGCTTATGTAATGAATTTAGTGCAAAACATATAGCTATTTGTTCTTTTTTATATTGTAACACTCCTTTGCTCTTTTCTTCATAGAGTTCTTATAATCCAACGCTGCTTTTATGTTATTTTTCCTCTCTACAAATTCAGCTTCCTTTTTCAGCTTCATATAGTTGTTATATCTTTTTTCACTGAGGGAACCATTCAAAATGGCTTCTTTTACTGCACACTGAGGCTCTGTGGTATGTGTACAGTCCGAGAATCTGCAATTTTTGGAGAAGCTTTCAATATCACTGAAAGCAGTGCCGATGCTCTCTTCGGCATCCAGAATATGAAACTCTCTCATTCCTGGGGTATCTATAACTATACCTCCATCAGGCAGCAATATCAGCTCTCTATTTGTGGTTGTATGTCTGCCCCTATCCCCCATATCGCTGATTTCCTGAGTATCGAGCCTATCCTCTCCCAGAAGTCTGTTTATTATCGTGGATTTGCCTACACCGGAGGAGCCTAGGAAAGCTACCGTCTGACCCGGTTTGATGTAGTTATGCACGATTTTTGCAGCGGTTTCATCTAAGCAACTGATGCAGTGAATATCCACACCGATTGCAGCTTCTTTTGCCTCCTTTAATTTTTCTTCAATATTTTCGCATAAATCTGATTTCGTAAGCAGTACTACAGGAATGGCTCCGCTCTCCCAAGCCATGGTTATGAATCTTTCCAGCCTTCTGGGGTTGAAATTCTGATTAAGAGACATGCATATAAATACCGTGTCGATATTGACAGCTACTATTTGCTCAGTAATAGTTTTACCCGCACATTTTCTTGAGAATTTGCTCTTCCTGCGGAGTATTCCATGGATTACAGCTCTATCATCAGGTGATAGGTTTTTATCAATTATTACCCAGTCTCCAACAGCGGGATAATCATCGCGTTCTGAAGCGGAGTAAATCAATTTTCCGGATACTGCCCCTAGAAGTTCCTTGTTTTCACAGTAAATCTTGTATAAGCTCTTATATTCAATTGCAACTCTTCCAACCTCGTAAGAGGAGCTTATGTCTGCAAATTCCTTTTCTAAATCCTTGTTCCAGCCTAAAGCTGATAAGCTATGATTTGTATTCAATCTGTTGTTACCCTCCCATTAATTTTGGGCATAAAAATAGCCCTGTATAGTTAGTCGATAGTACGGCTACTCCCAAGGCATGGTTAACATACAGCACTAATATTTGGTACGTTACCTATAAATTTTCCTGGGAGCAGTCCTTATGAAATTTACACAAAACCTTACACACTCTATTCTCATAAGACATCACTCCTTACTAATTAATATAATAAGCATAGCAGATCGAGTCAATTTTGTAAACAGTATAATTCATATGGCGTGCCATGCATATATTGTAAAATATTTTCTTATTATATATAATGGTTAGAGCATAAGAAATGTAACAAGCGAACAAGCTTAGCATATTTTTGTTGTGAGAGGATGAATTTTCATGAAATACATAGAATTGCAGGTAATAACAACAACTGAGGCATCAGATGCGGTATCTGAAATACTGTATAGCGAGGGAGCAACGGGGGTGCTTATAGAAGATCCCAATGATTTTAATACGCTGAACAAGGATAAAAAGAATTGGGATTATGTTGAGGAAGAATTGATAAAGCTATTGGGAGAGGATGCCAGGGTAAAGGGTTACTTTCCTTCCGATGAGTTCAATGAAGCAAAGCTTTCTTACATAGGTAACCGTGTTTTAAAGCTTGAGGAGTTTGGCCTTGACAGGGGAAAAGGCATTGTGACAACCCGGGAAGTTAACGATGAGGATTGGGCTAATGCATGGAAAAAGTATTACAAGCCTTCAAAGGTAGGGGACAAAGTAGTAATAAAGCCCTCTTGGGAGGAGTATACAGCCAAGGCCGGTGAAATTATTATTGAGCTTGACCCCGGGATGGCTTTTGGCACCGGATCCCACGAAACAACAATTATGTGTGTGAAGCTTTTAGAGAAGTATGTTAAGAGCGGAAGTACTGTTTTTGATGTGGGCTGCGGCTCAGGAATACTTGGAATAACGGCTGCCAAGCTTAACGCGGGGAAAGTGGTCTGCGTTGATATTGCCGAAACTTCCTGCAAGGTAAGCAGAGAAAATGCAGAAATTAATAAAGTAGAAGACAGATTGGACATAAGGTGCGGAAACCTTTTGGATGTGGTAACCGGTGAAGCTGATGTCATAACTGCAAATATAATAGCGGATATAATTATTTCCTTTAGCGGGGACGCAATGAAATTCCTAAAAAAAGGCGGCATCTTTATATCCTCAGGAATCATAAAGGATAGAAGGGATGATGTGGAAAAAAAGCTTACAGCGGAGGGTTTTTCTGTTCTTGAAGTGCTTTCCATGGGAGAATGGTGCGCCATAGCGGCAGAGGGGAAATAAAATGCACAGGTTCTTTATAAAGAAGGAAGATATCTTTGAAGGTACTATAATTGTTTCAGGGGAAGATGTCCAGCATATAGCAAGGGTGCTAAGGTTGCAAAATGGTGACAGGATTATACTTTGCGACGGAGAGGGTACTGATTATCTTACGGCTATTTTAAGTATGGATAAGCATTCAATAAGGACAAATATCATAGATAAGGAAGCATCAAAGAGTGAGCCGGATATTGATGCGGTATTGTATCAGGGCATACCCAAGTCAACCAAGATGGACATAATTATTCAGAAGTGCACAGAGCTGGGTGTTAAAAGGATAGTTCCTGTTTATACGGCGAGGACGATAGTCAAGTTTGAATCTGAAAAGGATGAAAAGAAAAAGGTTGAAAGATGGGCAAAAATATCTGAGGAAGCAGCAAAGCAAAGCGGAAGAGGGATTATTCCCGGAATTAGCATGCCTATGACTTTAAAAGAAGCTGTCAGGGACGCCGCCAAGCTGGACAAAGTTATTGTTCCATATGAGCTGGAGGGCAGCGTTTCTATAAAGAAGGAGCTCAGTAAAAGTAAAGTAGGAAGCATTGGTTTTTTTATAGGGCCTGAAGGGGGCTTTGAGTCTTCTGAGATTGGGAAAGCAGAAGAGATAGGCGCTGTGCCTGTGACTCTGGGAAGCAGGATACTTCGTACAGAGACAGCGGGTGTTGTGGTGCTGGCCAGTATAATGTACGAATATGACCAGATGAGGTAGTTTTAGAAAATAGGAGGAAATACTTTGAAAAGGGCGGCATTTTATACACTGGGCTGCAAGGTTAACCAGTATGAGACTGAAGCAATGACAGAGAGTTTTGAAAACGCAGGCTACGAGATTGTGGATTATACAGAGTATGCGGATATATATATTATTAATACCTGCACTGTCACCAATATGGGAGACAGGAAGTCCAGACAGATAATAAGGAGGGCGTTGGAGCTTAATCCTTATGCATTTGTCGCTGTTGCAGGCTGTTATTCACAGATAGCACCCAAGAAAGTGCTTGAAATACCGGGGGTCAACCTGGTTATGGGAACAAATGAGAGATGCAGGGTAGTGGAGCTTGTTGAATACGGCATGAAAAAAAATGAAAAGCTCAACCTGGTCAATGACATTATGGAGGTAAGAGAGTTTGAAGAAATGTCCATAAACAGCTATAAGAGCAGGACAAGGGCATTTCTTAAGATTCAGGAGGGTTGCGACCAGTACTGTACATACTGTATAATACCATATGCCAGAGGACACGTAAGGAGCCGCAAGCCGGACAGTATAATAGCCGAAGTGAAAGGGCTTGCCGGCAGTGGTTTCCGGGAGGTGGTACTGACAGGAATACATGTAGCTTCATATGGGAAGGACCTGGGGGATACTTCTCTCATTGATATAATCGAGAAGGTTCACAATGTAGCTGGAATAGACCGGATACGGATGAGTTCGGTAGACCCTAATGTTATGACTGATGAATTTATAATAAGGCTTAAGAAGCTGCCTAAAATATGCAGACACTTTCATCTTTCGCTGCAAAGCGGCTGTGATGAGACACTGAAAAGAATGAATAGAAGGTACACTACCGAGGAATATAAAAGAGTAGTAGAAAAACTAAGGGAAGTTTTTGCTGCTGTGGCAATAACAACAGATTTGATTGTCGGCTTTCCTGGTGAGACAGAGGCGGAATTTCAAAAAACGGTTGATTTTGTAGATGAGATATCCTTCAGTGCAATGCATGTTTTCAAATATTCTTCCAGAGAGGGAACTCCGGCTTCAAAGCTTAAAAATCAGGTAAGCCCAGAGATAAAAGATGCAAGAAGTAAGCTCATTACTTCTATCGCCCAGAAAAACGAAGAAAAATTTAAAAAAAGTTTTATTGGGTGCAGTATGAAAGTTTTGTATGAACATTCAATTAATGATGATCATTCACTTTTTGAGGGTTTGACGGATAATTATATAAGAGTTTTTTCTGAATCACAGGAGGATATTAAGGGAAAAATAATTGAAACTACTCTTTTAAAAATGGAAAAAGATTATCTTGAAGGTAAAATATAAAATGTTTTTTGAAAAAAATATTATTTGCAGGAATTTAGAAGATTTTTGTTGAATAGTTTTATATGTATATTAATATATACAGAAGTCAGCTTCTAAAAGCGTTAAGCCGGACTGGAATAAGGAGGTGAAGTAATGAGCGATTGTATTTTCTGCAAAATAGTCAGCGGAGAAATTCCTAGCAGTGTGGTTTATGAAGATGATTTGGTAAAAGCTTTCAAAGATATTAACCCACTTGCTCCAGTTCATATATTGATTATATCGAAGCAGCATATAGAGTCTGCCCAAGCAATAAATGAGGGTAACTCAAAAATTGTAGCATATATTTTTGAAAAAATTCCTAAAATAGCAAGGGAAGCGGGCATAGCGGACAGCGGTTACCGCGTAATTACCAATATTGGGAAAAATAGCGGGCAAGCAGTGCCACACCTTCATTTTCATATATTGGGCGGACGTAAATTGGAAATTTCTTTGGGATAATGGAAAAAAGTCAAAAAACCTGTTATTGACACTAAAGAATCAATTAATGTATAATTAACTAAGTGTTTTATAAGTCCCACTTTGTAACACAGTATTATTATGTACTGTAAGGATTGTTACCAGCGGAGGGAGGGAAATAGATGTCAGAAATCAGAGTTGGTGAAAATGAATCTCTTGAAAGCGCTCTTAGAAGGTTTAAAAAGAAATGTGCTAGGTCTGGAGTTTTAGCAGAGGTTAGGAAAAGAGAGCATTATGAGAGCCCAAGTGTAAAAAGAAGGAAGAAATCTGAAGCTGCAAGAAAAAGAAAAACAAAATAAAGAAGGTTGATGTAAATGTCCCTCAAAGAAGTATTACAGCAAGACCTTAAGACTGCAATGAAGGAAAAAGACGTCATCAGAAAGAATGTAATTACAATGGTTAGAGCCGGTATATTGCAGATTGAAAAGGACAATAAGATTGAGTTGGATGATGAGGGTGCTATAGAGGTAATTGCCAAAGGAGTAAAACAAAGAAAGGATTCCATACCTGACTTTGAGAAAGGCAACAGACCCGACCTGGTTGAAAATATAGAAAAAGAAATTGGTATACTGATGGGTTATTTGCCGCAGCAGCTTACCGAAGATGAAATCAACCAAATAGTTTCAGATACAGTATTTGAAGTAGGTGCACAGAGCTTGCAGGATTTAGGCAAGGTTATGAGTGCGCTGATGCCCAAGGTAAAGGGCAAAGCTGACGGCAAATTGGTGAATTCAATTGTAAGACAGCATTTACAAAAATAAAGGAAATAGAAATCCATTATGGATTTCTATTTTTTTTACAGAATTTGATATGTAAATAAGAATACTGGCAAAAATAAACCCTATATAGTATAATATTCAAAAGATTGATAAAGTAGAGGAAAAAGAATGGGAGGTATAGGTTTCATGACAGCAGATATAAATATTGATAAAAATATTTCAGAAAATGTTAATCAGGTTGATGATGGCTCCAAGGTATGTTCGAACTTTATACATGACTTTATTGATAAGGATCTGGAAGAAAAAGTGTATGACAAGGTGCATACCCGTTTTCCACCTGAACCCAACGGATATCTTCACATTGGGCATTGTAAGGCTTTGTATATAAATTTCAGTACAGCGGAGAAATATAATGGATTATGCAATTTAAGGTTTGATGATACGAATCCTGTTAAAGAAGATGTGGAATATGTGGACTCCATAAAGGAAGACATAAAATGGCTTGGATTTGATTGGGACGATAGGCTTTTCTATGGATCTGATTATTTTGAAAAGCTTTACGGCTTTGCGGAAGTTCTTATCAAAAAAGAGAAGGCATATGTCTGCGACTTAAGTCAGCAGGAGATAAGAGAATATAGAGGCACGCCTACCGAACCGGGTAAGAATAGCCCTTATAGAGAACGAAGTGCCTCCGAAAGTCTGGAGTTGTTCAGAAGGATGCGTGCAGGAGAATTTCCTGAAGGTTCAAGGACCCTTCGCGCTAAGATTGATATGGCTTCACCCAACCTCAACATGAGAGATCCGGTAATATATAGAATACTGAAGTCACATCATCACAGGACAGGAGACAAGTGGTGCATTTATCCGATGTATGATTTCCAGCATCCTTTATCCGATGCCCTGGAGGGTATTACCCATTCACTTTGTTCACTGGAATATGAGGATCACAGACCTCTGTATAATTGGGTTGTAAATGAGTGTGAACCGGAGCATAGGCCAAGGCAGATTGAATTTGCAAGGCTGAACCTTACCTATACCGTAATGAGCAAGAGGCATTTGAGAGAGCTGGTAGAAACAGGTATAGTCAGCGGCTGGGATGATCCTAGAATGCCAACGTTATGCGGCTTAAGAAGAAGAGGTTATACTTCTTATGCCATTAAAGATTTCTGCGACAGGATCGGTGTGGCTAAGACAAATAGTACTGTCGATTATGCGCTGCTTGAGCATTGCATAAGAGAAGACCTCAATAAAAAAGCAGACCGGGTGATGGCAGTATTACGTCCTTTGAAGGTTATTATAGATAATTATCCTGAGAATAAAACAGAAGATTTTGAAATGGAGCTCAATCCGGAAGATCCAAATAGCGGTACACATAAAGTATCCTTTTCACGTGAGATTTTTATTGAGCAGGAGGATTTCTTAGAAAACCCTCCAAAGAAATACTTCAGACTTTACCCCGGCGGGGAGGTCAGACTTAAGAGTGCCTATTTCATAAAGTGCGAAAGCGTTGTAAAAGACCCGAAGACAGGAGAAATTACCGAAGTCCATTGTACCTACGATCCTGCATCCCGTGGCGGAAATTCTCCTGACGGACGTAAGGTAAAAGGAACGATCCACTGGATATCTGCTGCTCATGCAATAGATGCGGAGGTTCGATTATATGATCAGCTTTTTGCAGTACCAATTCCGGGGGAAGACGGCAGGGAGTACAAGGAGGATTTAAATCCGGCATCTCTTTTGGTACTGACTGACTGCAAGGTTGAACCAAGCCTGGCAGAGGCAGCATTAGGTACAGGATACCAGTTCCTGAGAATGGGTTATTTCTGTCCGGACAATAAAGATTTTAGAAAAGAGAAGCCGGTGTTCAATCGGATAGTAGGTTTGAAGGATTCGTGGGCTAAAGTGGTAAAAGAATAATATTTAGAGCTCGGCAGTTCAGTTTTGAACTGCCATTTTTAAAAAAACTGTATAAAATGAAATATTGAGCGCAAGAGCGGTTGGGATAGATAGCGGGAGCGTGGAGGATATAATTTGATTCAGGGATTTCCGGTGTATGTGAGCTGCTTGGGACTGTTTGGTTTAAGCTTGTATTCATGTTGTTAACCCTGCATAAAACTGATATCATTATATTATACTTAGTAGGAGGCAATAAAAAGTTCTAATCTAAGTAGAGTTAATTCTTAATTGCAATTGGGATGATACTTTTTAAAATGAATTTTGTAATAGGATTAAAAGAATTGGGGGTGTAACGGATGTTTGGGGATTGGAGCCTGCTTGCGGCATTCCTGTATGTGGTGGGTTTGGTACTTCTCATGATAGAAGCAATGATACCGGGGTTTGGTGTTGCAGGAATAAGCGGTGTGGTGTGCGTCTTGACAAGTATAGTAATGATCTCATCCAGCTTTTACCAAGCAATACTATTTCTTATTGGTACCATATCAGTCGCAGTTCTGCTGGTTATAGCCTTATACAGGTTAGGCTACGGGAAACGCTTTGTAAAATCTATGATACTGAATACCGAGCAAAAAAATGAAGAAGGGTATGTGAGCAGCAAAGGCTATTCAAAATATCTTGGTTTGCATGGAACTGTGATTACTCCGTTAAGATCTGCAGGTACTGTACTTATTGATGGGAAGAAAATAGATGCGGTGTCTGAGGCAGAGTTTATAGAGAAGGATGTTGAAGTTGAGGTCATAAAAATTGAAGGCAGCAGGATTGTAGTAAAGAGAGTATAAATAAAAAAATGGAGGTATATTAATGGAGAGTTTATTGTTATATGTAATAGCTTTATTTGTCATAATACTTGGTTTGACAATATTCCTGAGCTTTGTTCCCCTTGGGCTGTGGATTTCATCCTTAGCAGCAGGGGTCAACGTAGGTATATTTAACCTTGTTGGTATGAGACTCAGAAGAGTTGTCCCAAGCAGGATTGTGAATCCTCTTATAAAGGCAAGGAAGGCCGGTATTAACGTTGGTGTAAACCAACTTGAAGCCCACCTTCTTGCGGGAGGAAATGTTGACAGGGTGGTAAATGCACTTATAGCTGCACAGAGGGCGGAAATAGAACTAGGCTTTGAAAGGGCTGCAGCTATCGATCTTGCAGGCAGAGACGTTTTGCAGGCAGTGCAGATGAGCGTTAATCCAAAGGTGATTGAGACACCTGTAGTAGCAGCAGTGTCCAAGGACGGTATTGAAGTAAGGGCAAAGGCAAGAGTAACAGTGAGAGCTAACATTGAGAGACTGGTTGGTGGAGCAGGTGAAGAGACTATAATAGCCAGGGTTGGTGAAGGTATAGTTACCACTGTAGGCAGCTCTGAGACCCACAAGTTAGTATTGGAGAACCCTGATTTGATATCAAGGACAGTTCTGGCAAAGGGCCTCGACTCAGGAACAGCCTTTGAGATACTTTCAATAGATATAGCAGACGTAGATGTAGGCAGGAATATAGGCGCTCAGCTTCAGACAGACCAGGCGGAAGCAGACAAGAGGATAGCTCAGGCTAAGGCAGAGGAAAGGCGTGCCATGGCTGTTGCCAAAGAGCAGGAAATGAAAGCCGGAGTGCAGGAAATGAGAGCCAAAGTTGTGGAAGCTGAGGCTGAAGTGCCGAAAGCACTTGCTGAAGCTCTGAGAAATGGGAGAATGGGTGTTATGGACTATTATCAGCTTCAAAATATGCAGGCTGATACTCAGATGAGAGATGCAATATCAAAGGTAAACAAGACTGATTCAATAGATAAGGATAGGAAGTAATACTGCATGATAATCTCGTCAAAGGAGGGGTGTATTTGGACGGTTTATTTGTAGTAATAGTTATAGTTATATTCATAGCGAATTTTGCCGCGAGACAGCAGAGACAGAACCAGCAACATAACAAAAACCGGGGAGGTATAAAAAGTCAGAAGCCGCTGCCGCAGTGGCAGGGAAATCCACAGCAGCCGGATAGAACTGTCAGGAATATGGAAAACCGCTGGGATGAGAGTATGAAGGATGCAGCCGATTATGTGCCTGCTTATGATAGTGAAGGAATTGAGATTGAAGAAAGAAGTCGAACAGGCAGCATGGATTATACAGAGCAAAGTAAAAGCTCAGAGGGTATGAGCTATCAGAGTATAAAGCCGGAGCAGAAGCAAAGAAAAGAGAAAAAGGCTGTTCCTAGGGCAGAGATAATTGAAGAAGAGCCGGTATTTGATTTGACAGAAGAAAATCTTCTTCGGAGTATAGTTATGGCGGAAGTACTAGGACCACCAAGAGCAATGAAAAGAAACATAAGGTAATTGGTACAAGGCAAGTTAGGCGAAGGCTTAACTTGCTTTTTGTTCTTCATTTTTATATTGCAGCATACATTTATATAGAGGTGGATGCTGTGGGTAAAAAGAGTTATAAAATAAGAGAAAAGTTATCCAATACTTTTGAGCTTCCAAAAGACATTGTTCTGGACGTTTCAAAGGTTATTATCACTGGTACGGAACAGGTTACTATAGAAAATCATAAGGGTATAGTGGAATACAGCGAAGAACTCATACGGATCAATACCGGCAGCGGCATAATGAAGCTGTGCGGCAAAAGCCTTACCATAAAAACCATATTGCAGGAAGAAATCACTATTACAGGTGCAATAAGCAATATCGAGTTCTGATGTAAACTTAAAAATAGTTCATATTGTAATTAAAGGTACTGGGGGTATGGAAGGCATGTTTATCATACGAATATGGAATTATTTAAGGGGATATGCTATTATTATTGTTAAAGGACTAAAGATTGAAAGATTTATAAATCTGGCAGTGGTTAATAATATTTACATATGGGACATAGAGAAGCTTGATTATACCACAGTAAAGGCGAAAATCGGACTGGAAAACTTCGGAAGGCTCAGGGACATAGTAAGAAGAACAGACAGTTCAGTCAGTATATCGGCTAAGCGGGGTTTTCCCTTTATTATCAGGAATGTAAAAAGGAGAAAGCTATTCTACGCAAGTCTGCTGTCACTTATAATTTTTATCTACATAATGTCCTCTTTTATCTGGATGATTGAAATAGTGGGAGTCAAGAATGCAGATAGAGAGGAAATAGCAAGGTGTCTATATGCTGAAGGACTGAAGGAAGGAAGCTTCAAAGGGAAGCTGGACAGACGGCATATTGAGAACCGGGTGCTTATTGACATGCCGGAGCTTTCCTGGATTGGAATACAAATAAAAGGCACCAAGGCAGTGGTTGAAGTTGTGGAAAAAAAAGAAGTTCCCCAATTGGTAAGCCGTTCTGATGCTTGCGATATTGTTGCAGCGAAGGATGGAGTTATAACAAAACTGCTGGTACTTTCAGGAGATCCGATGGTTAGAGACGGCGAGTCTGTAAGAAGAGGCCAAAAACTGGTTACAGGCACCATACTGAGAGAAAATCTTGAACCCAGGCAAATACATTCCATGGCACAGATAAGCGCAAGGACATGGTATGAGGATGCAGAGGAAATACCTTTTCAGCAGATAGAGTACAAACCCACAGGGCGGGTAGCCAGAAACTATAAATTGAAGCTTCTGAATAAAGAATTCTCAAGAAAGAGAAATGTAAGCTTCAAGGATTTTAATGAATATGTTAGCGAGAGAAACCTGATAAGCTTCGGGGATTATGTATTTCCTGTAAAGCTTATTGAATATAGATATGAAGAGTTGATGCCGGAATTAAAGACAATTATGGTAAATGAAGCCAAGGAGAGGTGTGCAGAAAGACTTAACGCAAGGATAAAGCTTCAGA
>Ga0209467_1000255_pt1 | contig 91648 bp, 83 predicted proteins | sample Higcelwee11metaG_FD_187175 | JGI IMG/M metagenome (GOLD analysis project Ga0209467, IMG submission 187175) | Freshwater pond sediment microbial communities from the University of Edinburgh, under environmental carbon perturbations - High... | ecosystem: Environmental > Aquatic > Freshwater >...
TTTTTTTCGTTTGTCATATTTTTTAAAATAATTATCTTAAATTCATGATAACAAATTTATCCTTAAATTTAAAATACTAATTATTTTTCCCTTATGCTTACTAGTTCAGTATAGCTAGGACCGATCACGTAGCAATAGCGGAGATTAAGAATCCCACAAAATATAGTACTAATTTAGATTTTACTGAAAAACTTGGTTCAATAGCAATGGGATCCTGAATAAATTTTTTTCCATTTCACTACAAAAAATTTTTCAGGATGACAGTACTCAATGACCAATTACATAGTTAGTAATCATAAGTAATAAGGATTATGTGTAATTATATCAAAACCCCGCCTTTCGCGAAAGGCGGGGTTAGTATATAATTTTATAGAAATAATTTATTTTTAACGTTTACTCCATTGTGGTCTTCTTCTTGCTTTTTTCAATCCTGGTTTTTTTCTTTCTTTAGTCCTTGCATCTCTTGTAAGTAAACCTTTTGTTTTTAAAACAGCTTTATTTTCTTCATTTATTTCAAGCAAAACTTTAGAAATACCATGTCTTACTGCTTCTGATTGACCATTTTTACCACCACCTTTAACTGAAATAGAAAAATCAAAATCTTTTAATGTTTTAGTAAGTTTTAATGGTTGTTTAATTACTGTAATATTATCTTGTGTAAAATAATCATTAATTTTTTTATTATTAACAATAAACAAACCTTTTCCTTTTTTATATAAACGAATTCTAGCTACTGCTTCTTTTCTTTTGCCAGTTGCTGATAAATATTTTCCTCTTAATTTAATAGGCTCAACATTTACTTCTTTTGCTACTTCTTTTATTTCTTTTTTTGTACTTGTAGTAATTTTTGTCATAAAATTATCTTATAATTAGTCTTTTTAACATATCATTGCGAAATTTAACTGGTGGTAACATTTCACGAACTGCTCTTTTTAAAATTTCAGCAGGATTTTTTTCTGCTAATTCACTCATTTTCTTTTCTTTTAATCCACCAGGATAGCCTGAGTAACTATAATATTTTTTTTGCTCTAGTTTCTTTCCTGTAAAATTTAATTTATCAATATTAGAAACTTCAATAATATCACCACAATCAATATGCTTTTGAAATTCAGGTTTGTTTTTACCTCTTAAAATCAAAGCAATTTCTGTGCCAATTCTTCCTACAGATTTTCCTGTAGCATCAAATTTATGTAATTTTCTTTCTATTTTTTTCATATTTTAATATTTATACTAATTCTAAAATAGCCATATTAGCTCCATCTCCTTGTCTATTTCCTATTTTAATAATTCTTGTATATCCACCATTTCTATTCTCATATCTTTTGCCAAGAACATCCATAATTTTATTTACAGCATTTTTTTGTGGCAATTTAGAAATCAAAATTCTTCTATTTGCCAAGTCACCTTTTTTTGCTTTAGTAATTAATCTTTCCACAAATGGTTTTACTGCTTTTGCTTTTGCTTCAGTTGTTTCTATTTTTTCATAAATCAAAACACTTGAAGCTAAATTTCTAAGCATCATTTCCCGAGGTGCTTTTTGTCTGTCTAAAATTTTTCCTTTTTTTCTATGTCTCATATTTTTTTATTTTTTAATAAAATTATTGTTCTTTATTCTTCTTCTTTTCTTTTTTTGTCTTCATTTAATAAAGCATTGAATTGCTTAATTAATATTTTAACAGCATCTTCAAAAGCATTTTCTGGACTAACAGTTCCATCTGTTTTTAAATCAATAATTAATTTATCCCAATTAGTCATTTTACCAACTCTCATATTTTCAACATTCAAACCAACTGATACAACAGGACTAAAAATTGAATCTATTTCAATATAACCAACTTCTTTATTTTTATTTTTTTCTCTCATATCAGTAGTTTCATAACCAATTCCTTGTGCAACATAAATTTCTAATTCAATATTTCCTGCCATATCAGTAATATTTCCTAAAACTAAATCAGAATTAATTATTTCAACAGAACTATTTTTTTCAATATCCCCTGCTGTAATAACTTTTTCTCCGTGAATTTTTAGATTTAATTTTACTATTTCATCACTATCACCATGAACTTTCATTCTTAAAGATTTTAAGTTCATAACAAGTTCTAATACATCTTCTTTTAAATATTCAATAGAAGTAAATTCATGATCAGCATTGTTTATTTTTACTCCTACAACTGCTGATCCAGGTAATGAAGATAATAAAACTCTTCTAATAGAATTACCTAAAGTAATTCCATAACCAGGATAACAAGGCTCTACTATAATAGTATTTCTATGTTCTTCTTTACCTTTTTCGTATTTAACTTTTTTTGGGATTGCAATTGATTGCATAATATTTTATACTTAATATTTTATTAAAAAATTTATTTTATTTAAATTATCTTGAATAGAACTCTACAATCATTTGAACATTAAAATTAGGATTTATCATTTTCATATCAGGCAAATGTAATACTTTGATTATAATATTTTTTTTGTCCATATGCAACCATCCAGGAATTTCTTTTTTCTTCAAAGCTTCACTCATATCTCTAAAATATTTATTTGTTTTTTTATTATTTTTAATCTCAATCTTATCTCCAACTTTTAAAATCATAGAAGGAATCTGTGCTTTTTTATCATTAACAACAAAATGACCATGGCTAACTAACTGTCTTGCTTGCCCACGAGATTCTGCTAAACCAGCTCTAAAAATAACATTATCTAATCTTGTTTCTAATAATTGCAACATATTTTCACCTGCGTTTCCTTGTTTTGCTTGTGCTTTATCAAAAGTAAGTCTAAATTGTTTTTCTAACAATTGATATTGCTTTCTACATTTTTGTTTTTCACTTAATTGAGTTCCATAATCAGTTGTTTTTTTGTGAGTTTGGTTAGGACCATGAAATCCAGGTGGATATGCTCTTTTTACCATTGCACATTTTACTGTTTGACAACGTTCTCCTTTTAAAAACAATTTTTGATTTACTCTTCTACATTGCTTACATTTTGCTAATAAATTTTTTGCCATATACTTTTATATAATATCTAATATATCTAATTCGTAATTAATTAAACTCTTCTTGGTTTTCTTTTTCTACAACCATTATGTGGTACTGGTGTTACATCTTTAATTGAAGTAACTATTAATCCATTATTATTTAATGATCTAATAGCTGCTTCCCTACCTGTGCCAATACCTTTTACAAAAACTGAAACTGCTTTTAAACCAAACTCTTCTTTTGCTTTTCCAACTGCAATTCTTGTAATAATTTGAGCTGCATAAGGTGTTGATTTTTTAGGTCCTTTAAAACCTGCCATTCCAGCACTTGCCCAAGAGATAACATTTCCTTGTGCATCAGTTAAAGTTACAATTGTATTATTATAAGTAGCTTTTACATAAGCTTTTCCTGTTGAAACTTTTTTAACAGCTTTTTTCTTTTTTTTCTTTACTTTTTTATGTTTTTGTTCTCTTTCTGCTTTTTTCTTTTCAAGTTTTTTCTTAATATCATCAGGCAACTCTTCTAATCCCAAATCATCCTTTTTTTCTTTCAAAAGATCTTCCACATCTTCATCTAAATTAAAATTATCTTTTTTTTCTGAATCTTTAAAGACTTTTTTAGTTTTTGTGGTTTTTGTTTCTTTTTTTTCTTTTTCAACAGTTTCAGAAGAAATATCTTTATCTTTTTTTTCTTCTTCTTTTAAATCTGTATTCTTTGTATCTTCACTCATAAAATATTTAAATCCCTATGTTTACTAAATCAATTTATTCAAAAATTGAACGCCATCAGGGAATAATATTAATTTTTAATTTTTAATTTCTAATTTTTAATTTCTAATTTTGAATTTATTATGTTTTTTGTGCTGAAGGTTTTCTTCCTGAACCAACTGTTGTTCTTTTACCACCACGAATTGTTCTACTATTAGTTTTTGTTCTTTGTCCTCTTACTGGTAATTTTTTTGCATGTCTTAAACCTCTATAACAATTAATATCTTTTAATCTTTTAATATTACTTGCAATTTCTCTTCGCAAATCTCCTTCTAATTTATATTTTTTTTCAACTTCTGTACGTAATGAATTAACATCTTCTTCTGCCAAATCTTTCACTCTTGTGTCAGGATTTATTTTTACTTTTGTTAATATTTCTTTTGATCTAGTGATACCAATACCAAAAATATAAGTCAAAGCTATTTCAACTCTTTTATCATTTGGAATTGTAACTCCTGCTATTCTTACAGCCATATTTTTTTATTAATTTCGAATTTTAAATTTCGAATTTTGAAAAAATTTTTTAAAAAATAAATTAACCTTGTCTTTGCTTATGCTTTGCTGTTTTACAAATAACACAAACACGACCATTGCGACGAATGATTTTACAATCTTTACAAATTTTTTTTACTGATGATCTTACTTTCATATTTTTTATGTTATTTATAATAAATAATTAAAGTCTAAAAGTCACTCTTCCCTTGTTTAAATCATAAGGACTAATTTGAACTTTAACTTTGTCTCCAGGTAATAAGCGAATCCTATTCATTCTCATTTTTCCAGACAAATGAGCTAAAATTTCATGTCCATTTTCTAAAGAAACTCTAAAAGTAGCTGCTGGCATAAGCTCTAAAACTTCGCCCCTAAGCTCAATAAAATCTTTAGAATCTATTGATTGATTATTATCTAAATTTTCTTTTCTTTTTTTCTTAGACATTAAACACAAAAAATTTGGCAAAATCTAAAAATCTTACCAAAAATTTTTAGTATTATTAATTACTAAAAGAATTATATATTTAATAAAAACAATTGTCAAGTACTTTTAAATAAATTAAAATTTAGTTATAATTTAAGTATTTTTTACTAAAAATAGTTAAATTTATATTTAATACTTAAAACTAAATTTATTAAATTATTTTCAAATATTTATTTAGTTTTTAAATTTCTAACTTTTTTATAAATTAAGCCTTAGGCACTTAATTTACCCCGCCTTTCGCGAAAGGCGGTGAGGAAAAGGAATTTAATAATATTGAAATTCCTTTACGGTTAAATAATAATTGCTTTTATTCTTCTAATACCCGCACTACTACTTTGTTCTTTTTCTATTTTAAATTTACCCAATACGCCAGTTCGTTCAATATGTGGGCCTCCACAAATTTCTTTTGAAAACAAATCGTCACCTTCTCCAACTGAATATACTTTTACTTTTTCTCCATATTTTGATTCAAAAACACCAGTTGCTCCGTTAGCCTTTGCCTCTTCCAAAGTCATTTCTTCACAAAACACTTTTAAATCTTTAATTATTACATCATTAACTAATCTTTCAACTTCTGATATTTCTTCATCTGTCATTTTTTCATTATGAGAAAAATCAAATCTCAATCTTTCAGCTGTAATATTACTACCTTTCTGACTAACATGAGCTCCCAAAACTCTTCTCAGTGCTTCAAGTAAAAGATGGGCAGTTGTATGAAGTTTTACAGTTTCTTCACTTGAATCTGCAAGTCCTCCTTTGAATTTACCAACACTTGCTGTGCGAGACAAATCTTGATGATCTTTTATTAATTTTTCAAAAACAGCTTGTGCGTCATCTGTTAATCTTATATTTTTTTCACAAGCAAGTTCTTCTGATAATTCTTTTGGATAACCATAAGATTGAAACAAATCAAAAAGATTTTTACCTGATAATTGATTATTATTCTCTTTAATCATTTCATCAAAAATTTTTATACCAGCTTTTAAAGTTTTTCTAAATTTAATTTCTTCTTTTTCCATTTCACTTTCAATTATTTCTTTTTTATCAATTAAATTAGAATATTGCGAAGCATATTCAGTAATTACTGCGCTTGCTATTTCTTTAGTAAAGTTTTCATCAATTCCTAATTTATAAGCAAAACGAACAGCACGTCTGATTAATCTTCTAGTAAAATATCCTTGATCTTTATTCGCAGGGATTGCACCATCTCCAATAAGCATAGTTGATGCTCGTAAGTGATCCATAATAACTCGAAAAGCTTTTGTCTCTATATTTCCTTCTTCTGAAATATATTTTTTACCTGAAATTTCTTCTATTTTTTTTCTTACATCATTAAACAAATCACACATAAAAACATCAGGATTATCAGCCACGGCCACAGTTAATCTTTCTAGTCCTCCACCAAAATCTATATTTTTGTTATCCAATTCCCGAAATCCATTTTCTGTCTTTAAATATTGCATAAACACATTATTACCAATTTCCAAAAATCTTCCACAATCACAGGCTGGATGACAAGGCTTGTCTGCCCATTTTGAATTTTCGTGAAGTTTTAAATCTGCGCCAAAATCCCAAAACATTTCAGAATCAGGTCCACCAGGCTCACCCACAGGCATATTATCAGGCACTCCTGCTCTACTCCACCAATTTTCTTTTTCATTATAATAAAAAATTTTTCCTTCTTGCATTCCATTAATTTCAGCATTATCAATAGCTACAGCGTCAATACCAACTTTCTTAAATTGTTCCTGCCAAAAAGCAACCGCTTCATCATCACGATTAATCCCATATTTTTCATTACCACGATAAACAGAAACAAAAAGTCTTTGCGGATTAAGTCCTAACTCTTTTGTCAAAAATTCAAACATCCATTCAATTTGCTCTTTTTTAAAATAATCCCCCAAACTCCAATTTCCTAACATTTCAAAAAATGTAATATGTCTATTATCTCCAATATCATCAATATCAGAAGAACGAAAACTTTTTTGCGAATCAGTAATTCTAGTTCCTTGTGGATGTTTTTCTCCTAATAAATAAGGCACCATTGGTTGCATTCCTGATCCTGTAAAAAGAGTTGTTGGATCGTTTTCTGGGATCAATGATGAGCTTGGGATTATTGCATGATTTTTTGATTTAAAAAAATCAAGATACTTTTGACGAATTTCTTTAGTTGTAATTGACATATATTTATTATATTAAAATAATTTTTAATACTAATAAGTTCATATTATCACAAATTTTAAAAATTTCAATAAGTAAATAAAACTATACTTATTTTTCACAAAATAATCTTTAAAAAGAAAAGCATATTTAATATAACGTTAGGCATATCCGAAGTTTTTCTGAAGCGAAGCGTAAGAAAAATTTGGGAGAGAAAATGTTGCTTTAGAAATTTCAGATGTTAAAATAGCATATTCTTGCCCTTCTTTCACGCCACGATTTTTCCATTCATTTGTTAAAGTTTCGCGAACTTCAATTCCTCGCATGCGTTTTTCGATCCACGCTTCAAAATATCCCTTGGCTCTATAAATTGCTCTTGTTCTTTTAGTTGCCAATTCTGGATCTTCAATTTCCTGTATTCTTTCATAGCCAACTTTAGCCAGTCAACGTTTAAATGGCTCTGCTTTTGGTGATGGAATTGATTGGATAATAAGAAAAATTCCTTCCGTATTAGCACTGGTTATTTTCCTTTTTTTTCCATCCTTAGCCATCATTTCAAGTGGGGGACAATTTGTCACCCAGTAGGAATTAAGCTCAGCATCCCTTTTTCGCATCTTTTTTATATAATCACGAACATCTACAGTATCAGTAAGTACTTCAATTACATCTGAAACAGAAAACCACCATTCGTTATTAAAAATAATTTTGCGAATTTCTTTTTTTTGAAAAATAGCAATTTTCGTTGTAATTTTTTGAGTCATAATTTTAAAAACTAATCATGAATAAAAATTTTATTACGATAGTATTCTAGATATTCTTCTCTTCCAATAAATTAAATCCTTGGGAGATAGAACAAGTTTATTTTCATCATAATCAAACAATATTATAAAAAAGCAAATTTAAAAAAAGAAAAAAGAAAGAATTTTATTTCACATAACTAGTTTATATACGAAGTGTTTTCGTATATAATACAAAATATTGCTATATATATGAATATTCTGTATATGTGTATAATCAAATTATAATTAATCAAAGTATAACAAAAAAATAAAACAAATGGAAGTTAACTTTCAATAAAAAAAACTAAAATAAATCAACCAAAAACATTTTATTTCACTTTTACCATAATCTCATCCTTAACCCCCAAATCAATCGTCACACTATCACCTTCCTTAATCTTTCCCTCAATAATCTCCAAAGCTAACTCATCCAAAATTGTATTTTGAATAATTCTTTTTAACGGTCTTGCTCCAAAAGTAATGTCATAACCTTTATCAGCCAACATTTTCTTAACTTTAACCGCAATTTTAAGTTTTATATTTTTATCCAATAATCTTTTTTCCACTTTATCAAGTTCCAAATCAACAATCTCACACAAAGTAGATTTTTTCAAACTTTTGAAAGCAACTATCTCATCAATACGATTTAAAAATTCTAGTTTGAAATGATCTTTTAAAATTTTATCAATTTTTTCCTTCATTTCAGAATCTCTATTAGCTCGAGCATCTTCCACGGATGAGCTTTCAGTAAAACCAATTGAATATTGTTTAATCACTTCATTACCAAGATTAGAAGTCATAATAATAATCGTATTTTTAAAATTCACCATACGCCCTTTAGAGTCAGTCAATCTTCCATCATCTAAAATTTGTAATAAAATATTAAAAATCTCAGGATGAGCTTTTTCTATTTCATCAAAAAGAATAACACTGTATGGTTTGCGACGAACTTGATCTGTGAGCTGTCCAGAATCATCATGACCAATATATCCTGGAGGAGAGCCAATTATTTTCGCTATTGAATGTTTTTCCATATACTCACTCATATCTAATCTAATTAAAGATCCTTCATTATTAAACATAAAAACTGCCAAAGCTTTGGCTAGTTCTGTTTTTCCAACACCAGTTGGTCCAACAAAAAGAAAAGATCCTATTGGTTTTTTTTCTTCATTAATTCCAGCACGAGATCGTCTAATAGCATTAGCTACTCCCTTAATCGCATCATCTTGACCTTTTACCTTTTTAGTTAATTCAATTTCAGCTTTAGATAATTTTTGTAATTCTGATTCAAGCATTTTAGACACAGGAATACCAGTCCAACGAGCAACAACTTTAGCCACATCTTCTTCATCAATTTCTTCTTTCAAAATTCTTTGTCCTTTATTCTGAATATTCATCAATTCTTTTTCAAAACCTTCTACTTCTTTGTTTAATTTTGGAATAGTTGCATAACGAATTTCAGCAACTTTTGCTAAGTCATCACCTTTTCTTTCAATAATTTCTGCTTCTGCTCGCATAGAATCTATTTTCTTCTTTGTTTCACTGATTTTCAAAATAATATCTTTTTCATTTTTCCAATGAAGTTCTATTTGATTTGCTTCTTCTTCTAGTTGTGCGTATTTTTTATTTAACAAACTTAATTTACTTTTGTTTTTTTCTTTATTCTGTTCTAGTCCTGCTTTTTCAATTCTTAATCTTTGTAACTCTCTTTTTAATTTGTCTAATTCTTCAGGCATTGAATCAATATCCATTCTCAAGGCTGAAGTTGCTTCATCAATTAAATCAACAGCTTTATCTGGTAAAAAACGATCTGTGATATAACGAAAAGATAATTTGGCAGCCGCAACAATAGCATCATCAGTAATCCTCACACCATGATGAACTTCATATTTTTCTTTAATTCCTCGCAAAATTGCAATTGTATCTTCAACACTAGGCTCTGATACCATAATCGGCTGAAATCTTCGCTCTAGTGCTGCGTCTTTTTCTATATATTTACGATATTCTTTAGTTGTTGTTGCTCCAACTGTTCGCAAATCTCCACGCGCAAGTGCTGGCTTCAACATATTAGATGCATCCATTGAACCTTCTGATGCTCCTGCACCAACTAAGGTATGCAATTCATCAATAAAAAGAATAATTTTCCCATCTTGAGAAGTTATTTCTTTAATAATTGCTTTTAATCTATCTTCAAACTCTCCTCTGAATTTAGCACCAGCCACCATCGCTCCTAGATCAAGACTTAATAATTCTTTATTTTTTAAAGTTTCAGGTACATCTCCGCTAATAATTCTTTGAGCCAAACCTTCAATGATTGCTGTTTTACCTGTTCCTGCTTCACCAATTAACACTGGATTATTTTTTGTTCTGCGAGACAAGACTTGCATAATTCTTCTAATCTCATCATTTCTTCCAATAATTGGATCCAGCTTTTCTTCACGCGCTAATTTAGTAAGATTAACAGTGTATTTTTCTAAAATTTTATATCTATTTTCAGGATTTCTACTATCTACTTTTTGATTCCCACGCAATTCTTTTAAAATAACTAAAACTTCTTCATAAGCAACACCTAATTTAATCAACACTTCTTGGGCTGTTGATTTAGTGCTAATTAAAGCAAGTAAAATATGTTCAGTAGAGACATATTCGTCCCCCATAGTTTCTGATTCTTTTTTTGCTTTTTCTAATACATTAGCCGCCTCAGCTGTGCCTTGTACAGCCCCAACCTGTCCTCCATGATCAATATTAGTAACTTTTACTTTTGGCATTTTTTCAATCAAACTAAAAACACCATCCTCTATTTGCTCTACGGAAATTTTCATCTTATCAAGAATCGGCTTAATTATACTCTCTCTTTGAATAATTAAAGATGCTAAAATATGCAAAGCTTCTATTTGATTTTGTCCATTATCTTGTGCTATTATTTGAGCATTAATAATTACTTCTTGCGATTTATTTGTAAAATTATTAAACATTTTTTTTAAACATTAATTTTTTAAAAATTAGCACTCTTAAATACCGAGTGCTAATTTAAATATATTACATTTTATTTTGCTTGTCAATATTAAAATTTTAATTATTTCATACTCCACTGTCCTCCTTGTCTAACTAATAAATCTTTTGCTCTCATAGGCTCAGCCATAATTTCTAAAACCACTTTTTCCATCCTCATACCTTGAGAACCTTTCACAAAAATTAAATCACCTTTTTTTATCCTATCTTGAACAAATCTTCCTGCTTCTTGCGAATTATCAAAATGAAAAATTTCACTTTCTTTCATACCAACATTTTTTGCACCAACAGCAATATCAAGAGATCTTGGACCAACTAAAAACAATTGTTTAATTCCAGATTCAACTAAAAGCTTAGCAACTTTTTTATGACTGCTTTCGCTTTGTTTACCCAATTCCAACATATCACCCAAAACTGCTATTTTTCTAAATCCTTTTTTCATAGGAATTCTTTTAATTACTTCCAAGGCAGACTCTAACGAAGCTGGTGATGAATTATAAGTATCATCAATAATCATAGTATCTTTTATACCAGAAATCAAATTCATTCTTCCTTGCGGAGATTTAAAATCACGCAAAGCCTCTGAAATTTCCACCAAATTCATTCCATAAGAAATTCCTACACAGGCAGCCGCCAAAGCTGAATAAACAGCATTAAAACCTATCACTTGAGGCAAAAAAACAGGTACAAAAGAACCATTGTAAGTTAACTTAAAACTTAATCCTTGTAATGAATTAGAGTTTTCATCTCTTTCAAAACTAAAAACAATCTCTTGCGCTCGAACATCACTTTTTTCTAAAAGCCCATAAGTCAAAACTTTGCTACGACTAACTTGAGCAATTGATCTTGCTTCTTTATTATCATAATTAAGAATCGCCCAACCATCTTTCCCTAAATTTTCTATTAACTTTCCTTTTTCTTTTTTAATCTTGTTAACTGTATCAAAATATTCAAGATGAGATGACGATACCATTGTTACAATTCCTATCTGACACTTAACAATCTTGTTTAAATAATCCATATCGCCAGGTCGATCAACTCCCATTTCCAAAATTAATTTCAAAGGATAATTTTCATCTTTCTTAATAATAAGTAAAATAGCTTTATAAAAAACTTTTATCCATCCAATAATAGAAAAACCAGGAGATTCAACCCCAATAATAGTCAAAGGTAAACCAATTTCATTATTATAATTTTTTATGCTACTTCGCACTTTATACTTTTTTGATAAAACACAAAAAACAGCTTCCCTAGTACTAGTTTTACCAACACTACCAGTAATTCCAATAATTTCAGGCTGATATTTCTTAATTATTAACCTAGATAAAAATTTTAATTTAAACAAAATAATTTTCTTCATAATTTTTTATATAGTATTAAATATTTATATAAATCATCTTTCTGTTGGTACCTTATAATAATCCAAAATGAATTTAGCAATATTACTGAACGTTGGAGCTGTTGAAGAATCAGCATATTGAACATTTTTTGGACTATTTAAACGAACCAACATCACGAATTTTGGATTATCAACAGGAGAAAATCCAACAAAAGTATGAGTAGTCTTAGTTCCATAACCGCCTGCGCTTGCTATCTGTGCGGTACCTGTTTTACCAGCTACAAAATAACCTGGTACCGCTGCTTTTGTAGAATGTCCGCTATCAACTACATTAACTAACATTCCAGCTGTCAGCATAGCTGCTCTTTCTGAAATAACTCTTCGCACCACAACCGGTTCTGTTTTACTTTTTTCTCCTTTTGAATTAATTATTTCAGAAACAAGATAAGGTTTCATAAGCATTCCTCCATTAGCAATAGCTCCATAAGCAGCAATTACTTGCAAAGGATTAGCTGTTATACCTTGCCCAAAAGAAGCTGTAGCAACTTCGACTTCTCTTTTAACTTTTCTATTTAAATTATCAATATTACCACCATTTTCTGTTTCTAATTCTATACCTGTTTTTTCACCAAAACCAAATTTTCTAACATAATCAGCAAAAATTTCAGCTCCCATTTTTTCTTCTATAAAAATAGTTCCAGTATTTAACGAAAACGATAAAACAGTATTCATATCCACTCTTCCATGTCCTCCATGTGTTGCAAAATCAGAATTTTTAATCGGCTTTGACCATCCTTTAATCATTCTAAATCCCTTATCTTCATAGGTAGTATCTGGTTCAATAACACCAACATCAATTCCTGATGCTATTGTAAAAGCTTTAAAAACAGACCCAGGCTCATAAGCATCAAAAATTGCAGGATTATTAAAAACTTTTGTATCTATTATTTGACTATAATTATTTGGATTGAAATCAGGATAAGAACACATCGCAATTATAGCACCAGTTGCAGGATCCATTACAATCACACTTCCACCATCAGCAGCATATTTTGAAACAGCTTCTTTTAATTCATTAAACGCTTCAAATTGAATAGATTGATTAATTGTTAATATTATATCATTCCCATTAATAGCTTTTTCATAATTTCTATCATTAATAATAATTAATTTACCTAAAGCTGATTTTTCAGTAGATACCAATCCTTTTTTACCAGACAAATCATCATTAAAAAATCCTTCTAATCCATAGCTACCTGATTGAGAATTAGTTGTCACAAAACCAAGTAAATGAGAAAAAGTATTATTTTGAGGATAATATCTATAATTTTCCATATTATAAGATATTCCTTTTATATCTTTTAATAATTCTAATTTTTCTTCACTAACTTTATTTTCAATAGGTTCATAAGGATCATCCTTTTTTGATAATTTAAGTAAATATTCTTCAATCAATTTATTTTTTCTTAACTCAATTTCTTCCTCTTTTTTTTTCTTTAAAAATTCCAAAAAATCAACTTCTGCTAATAATATCTTTTCAGTGCTTGAAGCAAAATTATTCTCTTGTTTGAATAATCTATCTACTTCTACTTCTACTTTTTCTTTTTCAAAAACATTATATAATTTTTCAGCTATATCTTTTGGATTTTCTATATCCTTTGGAACAGCAAAAACATTAGCAAAATCTTTATTAGTGGCAATTGGATAAAAATTTTCAATATCACGAATTAATATTTTTCCTCTATTTGGTTTTAATTCATTCTTTACCTGATGCTGTTCATTAGCTCTAGCAAAATAATAATCATATTTTATTATTTGTAAAAAATATAATTTTATAATCACTGAAAAAATAGTAAAAAAAATAATCGCCATAACTGTATGAAGACGATTATTGTTTGCTTTATGGCTAGATGTCTTTTTATTATTTTTACTTGTTTTGAGCATCATAAAACATACAATTTACTATTTTTTAGCAACTTCTTTCTTTGTTTCAATATAGTCAATCTTATCAACTTTTACCATTTTTATCTCTTGTGCTTTTTTACTAACATATTCACTTGATTCTAATTTTAAAACTTCTAAATCAAGTTCCTTATTAAAATCATTAACTTCATAAAATTTCATACTCAAATCACGCAAAACAAAACCTTTTATAGCCAAATCATTAGTATTAAAAATAAAATAAGCTACAATTACAAAAATAGTTAAAAATAAAAATTTATTAATAGTTTGCAAATAAAAACAAACTTTGGAAGATGTAAGTTTAATTTTTTTTCTTACACCATCATTTAATTCTTTGTTTATGTTTATATTTTGTTTTTGTGTCATTTTTGTTTTTTTATATTTTTTCAGCAACACGCATTTTAGCGCTTCTGCTTCTTTTGTTTTCTTTTACTTCTTTTTGTTTTGGTATTATTATTTTTTTATTTATAATTTTTATCTGCGCCCTGTGTTCACAACAGCAAATAGGAATTTCTACTGGACAAAGACAATCACGAGCTTCTTTTCTAAAATAATTTTTAACAATTCTATCTTCTAGGCTATGGAAAGAAACAATTATTAATCTTCCACCTTTTTCTAATAAATCAATTGCCTGCGGTAATATTTTTGACAAATTTTCTAATTCTCTATTACTAGCGATTCTCAATGCTTGAAAAGTTTTTGTAGCAAAATGAATTTTTCTATTATTTTTATAAAAAAAAGGAACTGCACTTTCAATTATTTTTACTAATTGTTGTGTTGTTTTTATTTCTTCATTTTTTCTAAACTCAACTATACCCCGAGCAATACAAAAAGCAAATTGTTCTTCTCCATAATTTTTTATTATCTCAAAAATACTTCTTTCTGATTGCTTATTCAGAATATTTATCACCTTATCATCTTCTTCATTACCTCCCATTTCCATAGACAAAGGAGCATCTTTTAAAAATGAAAATCCTCGAAAAACATCATCTAATTGAGCTGATGATAATCCTAAATCCATTACAATTCCATTTACTTTTTTATTTCCAATCTTATCTTTTATAATATTTTCCAAATTAGAAAAATTATCATTTACTAATAATAAATTTTCTTTTGCAAATTTTTTAGCATTATCAATAGCTAACTTATCTCTATCAATTCCAATTACCAAAGCATCATCTTGAACTTTTTCCAAAATAGAAAGACTATATCCAGCGCCACCCAATGTGCAATCAACAAAAACTTGTCCTTTTTTTGGATTTAAGTATTCCAAAACTTCATCTAATAAAACTGATTTATGTTTATAATCACTCATCTTAAGAAACTGTTGTTGTAAATTGGATAAAAACAGCTTTGTCTAAATTATTTTCCAAAGAAAACAATTTAGAACATCTTTCTTTAACCATAATTTTTTTGATTTTTTCTGTTTTGTTTTTGATTTTTATTTTTTTTGTCATAAAATATTTTAAATTTTATTATTAATTTAAAATCCTAGTTCACTCAAATCTTCAGCAGTTTCTTCAGTATTAGCTTCAGAAGTTTCTTTGTATTTTTCCCAAGTATCTTCATCCCAAATTTCTAATCTATCAAGAAGACCAGCTATTACTGATTTCTTTTTTAATCCTGCAAATTTAACTAAATATTCAGGCAAATTAATTCTTCCTTGACTATCAAAACTAACTTCCATAGCTCCTGCCAACATATGTCTTGCTAATGCACGAGCTTTAGCTTTACTTATTGGTAATGCGGAAAATTTTTCCGCAATTTTTTTCCATTCTTCAATTGAATATAAAAACAAACAGTTATCTAATCCTTTAGTGACAACTGCTCCTTTCTCCAACATTTTTCTAAATTTAGCTGGCACAGCCATTCTTCCTTTAGTATCTATACTGTGCCTATATTCACCAATAAACATATCAATTACGAATTACGAATTATCTTTTATAAGACCCAGGAGGAGGCTGATCTAAAAATAAGTAAAACTTATAACCTAATCAGACCCCTTCTTCGCCTTAATTTTTGCATTTTTGTTTTTTTATTTATTTTTTTATGTACTTTTTATTTTTGTTAACTTTAGATTTTGTTTTTTTATTAAATTTTGTTTTTATTATTTTTTTCTCGTTTTTTTATTTTTATTTTAAATTCTGAATTTGTAAGACCCAGGAGGAGGCTGATTTGATGAATCTTTTAATTCATGCTTCTAATCAGACCCCTTCTTCGCCTTAATTTTTACTTTTGTTTTTTTTCAAAAGTTTTTATTTTTTATTTTAAGCATCCCCATGCTTTTTTGTTCACAAAGAAAATTTTATATAAACTTGGTAAACAACTTTTGTTTTTATTTTTTGCTTTTCAAAACTAAGTTTTTTCAAAGCTTTATCAGATTCACCACTTTTCACCACCTTTCACCAACTTAACTACAGTATAATCCACCAATCACCTTATGTCAACACTTTACTATTAACTTATAATAAAACTAATGTTAAACTAAAAAACAAAAAAATCACTTATTTTCTAATAAGTGATTTTTAACAAAATAGTGCTATAGTGCTATATTCAATTTTTTTTATCCACAAAAATTTAAAAACTGTTAATAAGTCTATTTAAATAATTTTTTTCTTCCCCACAGAAATATTTGGTTCACTCAAATAATCAACTTTAATTTGATGAAATGACCCCATATCTAAAAACTTTCCTGCATAATTTTCAACAGGAATTTTCAAGGCATAAGCTAAAGCATTAGCCGTGATAACACCTATTCGCAAAGAAGTAAAATTATTACCAACGCTATTTACAATAATCTTTTTAACATCTTTTATAAAAAATTTATTTTCTTGCAAAAAATCATCAATCGCTATTAATAATTTTTCAGCTTGAGCATATTTTGATTCTATTTTTTTTTTAGATTCAAAATTATCATTTTTTAACTTAAGAAAAATAAAATCATTTTCAGTTGTATCAATATATAAAATCATATATAATTATTATAATGAAAAAAAATAAAAAAGCAAAAAACTTGTTTATTCATCCGCATAAACACTTTATTTCTATTCCTATAATTATTATATTATTTGGTATTTTTAGTTTACCAAACACAGCTTTTTTTGCCTATATCACGGAGAACTCTATTATAAGCACAACTAATCGAGAACGAGCAAAACAAAATCTTAATCAACTTATTCCTAACGAAAAATTACAACTAGCTGCTCAAAAAAAAGCTGAAGATATTTTTTTGAACCAATCTTTTAGTCACAATATTAACAACAAAAAATTTTCTTCTTGGGTTCAAGAACAAGATTACAATTATACTTTTGTTGGAGAAAATTTAGCAATTGATTTTGTTACTAATGAAGGAGTTATTAATGCTTGGTTAAATTCACCAAGCCATAAAGAAAATTTATTAAATACAAATTTTGAAGAAATAGGTGTAGCTGTTACTGATGGGATTTTTAATGGGGAAGAAACTACTTTAGTTGTGCAAGTCTTTGGAAAAACTACAACAAACATTCAACCAAACTTTACAGATAATTCAATATTAACACAAGCCGATGAATCACCTAATATTTATTTTGTTTTAAAAAACAAAATAAAACCATATAACAATATTATCAATCAACAAAATCTAAAAATAACATCTTACGCTATTTTTTCTTATTTTATAATTTATTTAATGTTTTTAATGATTTACAAAACAAAAAACCAAAAGATTAGAATAAGTGCTAAAGCAATGCGATAATAAGCAAAAACTTTAAAAGAATTTGTTTGAGAATATTTTATAAAAAATTTAATAGTTAAAAAAGCAGAAACAAAACAAGCCAAAAATGAAATGAAACTAAGAATTATTTCTGTTTGCGTAAAATTCATTGCAAAAATTTCAGGAAACTTTTTTACATTAGCACCAAGCACGATCGGAATAGAAAGCAAAAAAGAAAAACGAATAGCATCTACCCTATTAAAATTTTTTACCAAACCTGCTATAATAGTAATACCAGAACGAGAAGTTCCTGGTATTAAAGCAAGAGCTTGAGCAAAACCAATAAATATAGCTTCTTTTAAATTCATTTCTTTCAAGCTTTTAGCTCCTGTTGATTTTTTTTCTACAAAAATAAAAACAAAAGCAATCAAAACAAGCATTATAATCACCACCCACAAAGAATGTAATTTTTGTTCAATCAAGTCATCAAAGAAAAATCCAGAAACCCCAGCTGGAATTGTTGACCAAATAATATACCAAGCTATCTTAGAATCTGCACTTTTTTCACCTTTTAAACTTTTAAGCCAAGCTGTGATAAATTGCCAAATATCTTTACGAAAAAAAACAAAAATAGCAAACAAACTAGCAAGATGCAAAAAAACATCAAACAATAATTCATTAGACATAAAGAGAGGAAAAATTTCGTGCAAAATAACCAAATGCCCAGAGCTAGAAATAGGCAAAAATTCTGTAATTCCTTGCACAACTCCAAAAATAATCGCAATAAAAAAATCAATCATAAATTTAATTTAATAATTCATATTTTTTCTGTCATTCCCGCCACGTTAAACGGGATAAACTTCGGCGGGAATCTAGAAGTATAAAGTAATAACTTTTTAATTAAAACTAAACTATTTCAACACTTAATATATTACGCTTTAAGATTATTTTTCAAAACAATATTTTTACTACGCACTACTGGATTCCCTTACCTCACTTCGTTCGCCGGGAATGACAAGAGAGAAACTTCGTTCGCCGGGAATGACAAGAGAGAAACTTTGTTCGCTGGGAATGACAAAAGAGAAAAATTCTAATTTTAAATATTTTTTCAAAATTTTAAATTCAAAATTAAAAATTAAACAATTATGTATAACATTTTAGCCTTACCAATCATATCAGGCCTAATAGCCCAAACTATCAAATTTTTAATCAGTTCAAATGGCCTTAAAGCTGGATTTAAAAACCTAACAGCTTATTCAGGGATGCCATCTGGCCATTCTGCAATTGTAATCTCTTTAGTCACCATCACTGCACTAGAAGAAGGTCTACATTCGCCTATTTTTTCTATTTCTGTTATTCTAGCTATTGTTGTTATCAGAGATGCTCTTGGTATCAGACGCTACCTGGGTCAACATGGAAAAGTTTTGAATATCTTAGTCAAAGATCTTGGCGATGATAATGTCTTAGAGGCAAAATATCCTCACTTACTAGAAAAAATCGGTCACACACCAGCACAAGTTTTAGCTGGATCTTTAATTGGTTTTTTAGTTAGTTTGGCTGGCTGGTTTATCAACTAATTTCAAATCAATAATTTTCATCTGCACTTCTCTACTACCATTAAATTCATTTACATCCAAACAATAACACACATCTATTATATCACCTATTCTTATATTCTCAAAATTCTCTGCTTGATTAAAAGCCAAAGCAGAAATTGTTTTTTCTTTCTCTTGTAAACGAAATTTTATATGTTGCCCATTCATTCCCATAAGCAAAATATCCTGCACTAAAAAATTTTTACTACAAAATTTTGGCTGAACATTTTCTTGACCAAAAGGCTCAAACTTGTTTAGTTTTTCAATTAAATCAAGAGAAATTTCATCTAATTTTAACTCCATATCAATCTTTATTTGTGGAATCAATTCTTCTTTTTTTAATTTTTCTTCTGCAATTTTTTGTAATTTATTTTTAAAACTTTCAAAATTATTTTTAGCCAAGCTAAATCCACAAGCCATTGGATGACCTCCATATTTGTCTAATAATTCATCACATTCTGAAATAGCTTCAATCAAATTAAAGCTAGGGATACTTCGTCCTGATCCTTTATATCCATTTTCAATTTCAGTCAAAACCAAAGTTGGACGATAATATTTTTCACAAATTTTTCCAGCGACTAATCCAACAACTCCTTCATAATCATCACAAAGACCAATAATTATAAAATCTTTTTCATTTACTTGCTTATCAACAAAAGCAAAAATCTCTTCTGTTATCTGCTGTCTTTCTATATTATTTTGATTTAAAGCCAAAGCCAAAGTCTTGGCTTTTTCTAAATCTTTTTCAATTAGCAAATTATAAGCACCATTAGCGTGTTCCATTCTCCCTGCCGCATTGATTCGTGGAGCAATTTGAAAACCTATATTCCAAGCTTTCAGCTCTGTATTTTCTTTTATGCCTGATATTTTCATAAGTTCAATTAAACCTTTTCTACGAGTTTGCGCAAGTATTTCTAAACCTTTTTTTGCTAAAATTCTATTTTCACCGAGCAAGGGCACACAATCAGCGATTGTTCCAATAGCCACTAAATCAAGCAAACTTTGTTCAAGTCTTTCTTTCATTTGATCATCAAGCTTTGATTTTTGAATCAAAGCTTGCGCAAGTTTAAAAGCAACTCCTACTCCTGCTAATTTTTTAAAAGGATAAGCCTCATCTTCAATCGCTGGATTAATAATCAAACAATTTGGCCAATCATTTTTATCCGAAGATGCTACATGATGATCAGTAATAATCACTTCTAGTCCACAAGACTTAGCATAATCAACTTCTTCCTTGTTGCGAATTCCTGTATCAACTGTTATAATAAGCTTAGCACCTTGATTAACAATAAAATCAATTGCTTCTTTTTTTAATCCATACCCTTCGCTAACTCGATCAGGCAAATAAACTCCTGCTATTTTAGCATGAAAAATTTCTAAAATATTTTGTAATAATGAAGAAGAAGTGACTCCATCAGCATCATAATCTCCATAAATAAATATTTTTTCACCAGCTTTTATATGTTTAATAATTAACTCAACTGCTTTTTGCATGTTATTAAACAAAAAAGGATTTTCTAAATATTTATAGCTAGGATCTAAAAAAGAAATAATTTGTTCTTGCTTAATTAAGGCACGATTAAATAATAATTGAGCAGTAATTGCATCATAGTCTTGATAATTTTTTAATAATTCATTATCTAACATTGGTTCTATTTTCCAAGATTTTAAAATTTTATTTGACATTTATTTGAATTTATGTTATTAATTAATTTATTATTATTTTAATATTTTAATTTCAATAAGGAGGCTAATAATGGAAACAATGATGATAGAAAAAACAAATTGCTTTTTTAACAAAAAAATAGACAACCGCTTAGTCTCCGAATGGCTAAAATATATAGCTTCTCACTGTATTACTAGGCATATAGCAAATAAAAAAATAACAGAAGAAAAAAGACCCTTAACTGATAGGAGAAAAAACTAACTAAAAAAATTGGGGGGTTATTATGAAAGAAGAAAAAAATAAAGAAGTAACTGCTTATTACATTGATGAGTCTGATAAAGTTAAATCAGATTTATCAAAAATATCAAACTTTCAAAGAAATCAATCTAATTTTCTAAAAAGTATTAGAGATAAAATTGAGAAAATAGAGAGACCAAAAAAATGACAAAAACAAAAACAATCAACAACAAACAAAACCTAGATAAATAACTTATCTAGGTTTTTTCATTATTAATACATAAAAATAGATCCAACAGTCCAAACTAACATTGTAAAAATAATAATCACACTCAAAATAGCCCAAATAATTCTCGTAGTTTTTTTCTTCATAAAAAATTTTTATTATTATACCTAATTTTTTGCATCTAAAGATTTCAATTTTCATATCAAATTATCTAATCTTTATATGCTTTCTAAATTCTACATTTTTTTACCAGCTTCGTCAATTTAGTTTTATATAGTAGTATTATTTTAAATTTAGTATTATTTTTTCTGTCATTCCCGTTTTTTTCTGTCATTCCCGTGAAAACGGGAATCTAGGAGTATAAAGTAATAATTTTTTTAATTAAAATAAACTATTTCAACACTTAATACTACGCTTTAAGATTATTTTTTAAAACAATATTTTTACTACGCACTACTTGGATTCCCTTCCCTCACTTCGTTCGCCGGGAATGACAAAAAAGCTGAATTTAAAATAATACCACTATATCTTCAAAACTACTTCCTAAGTATCTTAACAAAAGTATCACTCGGAATATCCACACTTCCTCTACCACTTACCATCATTTTCTTCTTTCCCTTTTTTTGCTTTTCTAATAATTTTCTTTTACGACTCACATCTCCTCCATAAAGTTTGGCTGTTACATCTTTTCTCATTGCCGACAAACGATCACCAGCAATGACCTTACCACCAACTGATGCTTGTAATTTCACCACAAACATTTGTCTTGGCAGACTTTCTTTTAAAACATCTAATATTTCCTTGCCTCGTCTATGAGCATCATCTTCATAAACAATCACAGACAAAGATTCAACTGGTTCTTCTGCTACCATTATATCCATCTTCACAACTCTTGTAGATCTATATTCCAAAAACTCATAATTGATTGATGCATAACCAGAACTAACACTTTTTATTTTATCATAAAAATCTGTAAGAATAGTACTCATCGGCACTTCATAATGAAGGATTGCTCGATCACCATCAATAATATATTCTGTTGTTTTATAAATTCCTCTTTTCTCTTGCGCCAAATTCATAATTCCTCCAACATAATCTTTTGGCGTAACAATATCAAGACTAACCCAAGGCTCTTCAATTCTTTCAATCAATTCTCTTGCTGGAAATTGTTGTGGTGTTCTAATAATTATTTCTTCTTCATTTTTTTTATAAATTTTGTAAGCCACACTAGGCACAGTGACGATTAAGTCAAGATTATATTCTCGTCTTAATCTTTCTTGAAAAATTTCTAAATGTAATATCCCTAAAAACCCACAACGAAAACCAAACCCTAGCGCATTAGAGTGCTCTGATTCATAAATCAAAGAAGAATCATTTAGTTTTAATTTTTCAATAGCTTCTCGCAATTCATTAAATTCATTACCTTCTTTTGGAAAAATTCCTGCAAAAACCATTGGTTTTACTTCAGCATAACCTTTCAACATTTGTGCTTGATCACTATTTTTAAGCAAAGTGACAGTGTCTCCAACTCGACACTCAGCCACACTTCTAAGACCAGTGACGATATATCCAATATCACCTGTTTTCAAAATTCCTGTTGCTGTGTAATCAGGCTTAAAAACTCCTACTTCAAGTGCTTCACTTTCAGCACCTGTGGCTATCATTTTTATTTTATCTTTTTTCTTAATTTCTCCATCAACAATTCGCACATAAGCAACTACTCCTTTGTATTCATCATAATTAGAATCAAAAATCAAAGCTCTAGTCTGAGCATCTATATTTCCTGTTGGAGATGGAACATTTTCAATAACTTTGTCTAAAATATCACGAACTCCTTCACCTGTTTTACCACTAGCATAAATAATATCTTTTTCATCACAACCCAACAAATCAATTAATTCTCTTTTTGTTTTTTCTTTATCACTCGCTGGTAAATCAATTTTATTAGCTACTGGAATAATTGTTAAATTTTGATCTATTGCAAGATAAAGATTAGCTAAAGTCTGTGCTTGAATCCCTTGAGTAGAATCAACCAAAAGAATAGCTCCTTCCACAGCAGCCAAACTTCTATTTACTTCATAAGAAAAATCAACATGACCAGGAGTATCAATCAAATTCAATTCATAACCATTATAATTCATAGTTACTGGCTGAAGCTTAATCGTAATCCCTCGCTCTTGTTCTAGATCCATTCTATCCAACATCTGATTTTTCATTTTTCTATCTTCAACTGTATTAGTGATCTCAAGCATTCTATCAGCCAAAGTTGACTTACCATGATCAATATGTGCAATAATACAAAAATTTCTTTTTTTATTCATAAAAAATAATTAAATATTTAAAAATTTTTCCTTTAACTTTTTCAAATTTTCTTGCTCTCTTAAAACTACTGTTTTGGGAGCTTTTTCTACAAATTCTTTATTATTTAATTTTTGTTCAATCACTTCAATCATTTTCTTCAAATTTTCTTTTTGCTTTTCCTTTCTCACCTTTTCTTTTTCTTCATCAATCCCACCTAATAAATAGATTTCTAAATTACTAAAAACTAAATGAATAGCTTCTTTCTCGTTTTCAAAACTTTTTACAATTTTTAAATCATCAATTCCAGTTTTCATTCCTTTAATCAACTCAACTTGTGATTTAATTAATTCTTGATATTTTTTTGTCACCAACACTGCTTGAACTTTTCTTGCTGGTTCAATCTTGTTTTCTGATCTAGCATTACGAATACATACAATAATATTTTTAATAAATTCAAAATTATTTTCGCTCTTTTCCGTTAATAAATTATTATAAAAATCAGCTTCTGGATATTTACTAATAATCAATTGACTAAAACCTAGTTTTTGCCAAATAGTTTCAGTCACAAAAGGAATAAAAGGATGCCATAACTTCAATAAGTCTTTAAAAATAAATGCTAAAATCTTATTTTTAGTTTCATTTTTCTCAAACTTGCTTGCTTCCAAATACCAATCAGCCAAATCATCCCAAGTAAAGCCTCGCAAACTCTCACCTGCTTGAGAAAATCGGTATTGATTCAAATCATTGCGAACACTTACTATAAGATTTTGCATTTTTTCTAAAATATAGTAATCAGCCAAAGAAAAATCTTGCTTATAAAACTCTAAATTAGTTTGTGAAAAATCAGCTACTTGCGAAATATATCTAGCAATATTCCAAAGCTTATTTATTAAATTACGATTACTTGCAATTTTTTCTTCAGACATTTTCAGGTCATTGCCCTGTGTTGATCCAATCACAAGCGATAGACGAACAGCATCTGTCCCGTATTTTGGGATCATATCAAGCGGATCAATAGAATTTCCTTTTGATTTACTCATTTTTTTACCTTTCTCATCCAGTACTAATCCATGCAAATAAACATCTTGAAAAGGAATATCACCAATAGCATAAGTAGTCATAATAATCATCCTTGCTACCCAGAAAAAAATAATGTCATAACCAGTTTCCAAAACTTGCGTTGGATGAAAATTCTTAAAATCTTCTGAATCAATTATCAAATTACCATTTTCAATCCTTATTTGCTCTGGCGTTTTGGCTAGCGTTGAAAAAGTCCACAACCCAGAAGAAAACCAAGTATCAAGCGTATCCATATCCTGCACCCAATCATCACCCTCCGGTGCCTCCACTCCTACATAAATTTCTTCATCAACTAAATCATTCGTAATTCGTAATTCGTAATTCGTAATTTTATCATTTTTTTTGTACCAAACAGGTACTTGATGGCCAAATAAAATCTGTCTAGAAATACACCAATCACCAAGATTTTCCATCCAATGAAAATAATTTTTTTCAAACCTTTCTGGAAAAATATTTATTTTTTCTCTACCAAAAACCCCTGATTTCACAGCTTCTATTGATAATTCTTTAATAGATTTATTTTCTCGTCTAACTATTTTTTTATTAACATCAATAAACCATTGAAGACTTGGCAATGGTTCAATCGCAGTATCACAACGATAACAAATTGACAAATTATTATCTATTTCTTCAATTTTTTCAATCAATCCTCTTTTTTCTAATTCTTCAACTATCATTTTTCGCGCACTATAAACATCTTTTTGTGAAAAATCCCCAAAACCATCTTTAATCAATCCATCCTCAGAAATAACTTTTACAATCTCCAAATTATTTTCTTGTGCCATTTTCCAATCAACTGCAGAATGAGCAGGAGTAACACCCAAAGCTCCTGTTCCAAAATCCATTTCAATATTTCTATCAGCAATTATTTTTATTTTTAACAAGCATCCACAAAAATCAACTTCATATTCTTGACCAATAAATTCTTTGTATCGTTCGTCTTTTGGATTAACTGCCACAGCCGTATCTCCAAGCTTTGTTTCTGGTCTGGTAGTTGCAATCGTGATTGGAAAATTCTTGTCATATTTAAAATAATAAAGTTTTGCTTTTTGTGCCTTGTATTCCACTTCATCATCAGCCAAAGTAGATTTGCATCTAGGGCACCAGTTTACAATCCTCTCCCCACGAAAAACTAATCCATCATCATACATCATTTTGAAAACACTTTTAACAGCCTTACTTCTTGTCTCGTCCAGTGTATAAGCCTCTCTTGACCAATCACAAGAAGAACCAATTTTTCTAGTTTGATTAGCAATAGTATCATGAGAATCTTGTGCAAAAGCCTTCACTCTTTCCAAGAATTTTTCTCTCCCCATTTCATGCCGATTAGTCCCTTCTTCTTTAATAATTTTCTCAACTTTAGTTTGAGTAGCAATCGCCGCATGATCAGTACCTGGAAGCCAAAGACTTCTCTCACCCAACATCCTATGATAACGAACCAAAATATCTTCTAGTGCCAACATTGCAGTATGTCCTAGATGAAGAGTCCCTGTCACATTTGGCGGAGGCATCACAATCGTATAAGATTTGGCATTTTTATCAAGTGTATTATCAGGATTAAAAAATCCTTTACTCTCCCACTCTTTATAGATTTCATCTTCATAAGAAGAAGCATCATAAGTCTTTGGAAATTCTTTTAATAAACTATTCATATAAGTTTGTATATTAGGAATTATTTTACTATTTTACAATGTTATTTTAACATATATTATTTATAAAAAAAATCAAAATTAACTAATATTAAAATAAAAATTTCAATATTTATTTATCGTATTTTTCACAATATAATTATATCACAACATTAATAAAAAACAATAGAAAATTATCAATATTAAAATAAAAAAGAGACTTTTATAAAAATCTCTTTTTTATTTTAATAAAGCTCTAGCATAGCATCAACGAACACAACGAACATTTCTTAATTCTGTTTTATATGCATGTGTATTAGTATGAGTCCCTGAAAGTCTTTCTATATAATAAAAATCTGCACTTGATGATTGTGTACTAGTCCAAAGAAAAGTAGTACTAGTTGTTTTTCCATAAAATGCTTGTATTTCAGATCTTGTTGGTAAATGCCAATCAGTATAACTAAGTCCAGAGTTAACTCCTACTTGTCCAACTGTATAAATTCCATAATTCATAGGTCCACTCAAATTTGAACAATATTGTACAGCTGCCGCATAATTCATAGTTGAAGCAGATATTTCTGAAAGCATAGGAACTGCAACATAACTACAATTTGCAAACTTATAAGTAGCAGTTCCACTTAGTGTACCATTATTACATGCTCTACTTTGACCATATGAACTACAAGTTGGTGAAGAAGAATAAAAATAAAACATTCTTGAAGAACCATGTGTAACTGTTACTCCATCTAATGTACAATTAGTATACGAAGGGGAAGTAACAGTTACAGTTATAGATCCTTGTACTGTTTGACCAACTTCATCTACTCCTGATACTGTATAAACTTTTGTTCCTTGTGTACTCCATACTATTCCATATTTACCAGTAGTACTATCATAACAATTTGAAGCACCTGAAGTATTATGTGTAAGTGATCCCACTATTTTTGAAGTAGATATTGTGTATTGCGAACATTTATTTACCGCCAAATTAGTTGAACCACTTATTGATATTGTCCCAACTGGTGTTGATGGAGTAACAGTTACAGTTATAGATCCTTGTACTGTGTAACCAACTTCATCTACTCCTGATACTGTATAAACTTTTGTTCCTTGCGTATTCCATGCCATTCCATATTTACCAGTAGCACTATCATAACAATTTGAAGCACCTGAAGCATAATGTGTAAGTGATCCTACTATTTTTGAAGTAGATATTGTGTATTGCGAACATTTATTTACCGCCAAATTAGTTGGACCACTTATTGATATTGTCCCTACTGGTTTAGAAACACAACTTTCATAAATCAAAGATGCATCACCAGAAAGAGAACCATTAGTACAAGACCTATATCCATAATATGAACTACAACTTGAATTTGAATTATACCTATAAAGCCACTTTCCTGAACCACTATTTATTGTTACGCCAGCTGAAGTAGTACAATTTACAGGAGCTACACAAGTACCACTAACACAAGAAGAACCACCTGAACAATGACTATCACTTGTACAAGCTACACAAGTATTTCCTGAACAATATGCTGAACAATCTTGAACCATTGATCCTAGTTGACCACAACTATTATAATAATATCTATCATTTCCATAACACTGCGTATAAGCATTAGCTGTGCAACTTGAAACACAAGTTCCCCCTGAACATGTTTGACTAGCTCCGCAATGAGCATTACTTGTACAAGCTACACAAGCATTTCCAGAACAATAAGCTGGACAATCTTGAGCTATTGATCCTATCTGATTACAACTATTATAATAATATCTATCATTTCCAGAACATTGCGTATATGAATTAGCTGTACATTGTTTAGTGGCAGTACAAGTCCCTGAAGTAGTCCCTCCATTCACTCCAGCACAAGTCCATGTCCAAGGTCCACTTCCACTAATACTTGACGCTGTCCCAACAGAACATAAATTAGTGCTTGGTGCACTAACATAAGAAGATCCACTCGCTGATCCACAAGCTCCATTCATTACAGCACTAGTTTGTAAAAAGTTTAATTTATTATATATTTCGTCTAATTTAGTAAGAATAGTACTAAAAGAATTACCATATTCTCCTTTATCAACAGAAGCAGTCCCCGAAGTCCCAGGAGCAGTAGTTGGTCCTTTGAAAGCCAAGACTATATTTGTGCTTACAAACATTAAAAATAAAATTAAAACTAATTTTAAAAAGTTTACTCTTTTTTTCATTTTTTTATATTTAATTATTAAAATTTTTAATTTTATCTACTCTCCCTCCAAGTTGGTAACTTCTCTTTTACTTTCATCTTTGTTGAAGTTGAACAATAATAGCTTGTATCAGGATCTGTTAAAGTTAATTTAATACCTCCCATATCTGCTCCAGCTTTATTATATACAACTACTGTTGTTGATGCATTTCCATCATAACCTGTTTTAAAACTTGCACTAGCATAATCACTAAGATCCCATTTCCAACTACATTCTGAATCATTACAAGCTGTTTCGCTATTATTTGCACTTGGATAATATTTTGCTAAATCAGCACTAGTAAATTTAATTTCTTCTTTAGCACTTGGATCTGGTGAATGCCATGTAAAATTATCAGGATTTGGGAATTCTTTTTCGTATGTTATGAAATAATCAGCTCCTGCTACTTCTTCTAAAGCAACATTATTTTTATCAACTAATTCAACAGACCATTTATAATTAGTATCATAATCAATCTTATTAGTATCACTAAATTTATTTTTATCAACTACAACTACTTTATGAGCAAGATTAAGATTATTTTCTTCTTGATACGCTAAAGTATTATCAGTTCTTAAAATTTTTAGCCTATACTTATATTCACTCAAATTTAATCCTTTGTCATCCACGTCAAAAATAAAAGTAATTCTTCTTGCATCTTTATATTGGCAAACTTCATCATAATTAGAAATTTTAACTTCTAGACTACTACTATCAATAATCGGAATATTTTTAACTAATTTCACTTTATAATCCACTGTCCCACACGAACTATCATTATTACAATTAAAACTTATCCAACCCACATTCTCTCCATAAGCAAACTTTTCTATTTCATTTGTTGTTTTGTTTAAAAGAGCTTGACTACCACTTATATCAAACTTTATCCAACCAGCATTTTCTGAATAAGCATTACCACTAATTAAACCTGTTATTTCGTTATACAAAACACCACCACCAACAGAAGGATCAATTTTTATCCAGCCAAGCTGTTCAGAATAAGCATAACCTTCTAAATATGTCTTATATAAATTAACCTTATAATTTGCTGTTCCACATGAGCTGTCATTGTTACAATTAAAACTTATCCAACCAAAATTCTCAGAATAAGCATAGCCACTTAACTCTCCTAATAAATTAGGATCAGCACTATCTGCAAATCTTAAATTTTCTTTGTTTTCTTTGAAAATAAACATCGCGAATAAAGTCAATGAAAACAAAACTCCTACAAAATAAATAATTTTTTCTTTATTTTTATTAATCATTTTTTATATTTAAAAAATTATTAAAATTCATTACATTCACATCTTTCAAAAAAATAAATATTCTTCTCTTCGCTAACTTTTTTATCCACTTTCCAAAGATTCATATTGCCCATAGATGCTATGAACCAATCACTCATTATTGTATTCTCTTCACTAAAATTACACTTTGTTAACTTTACTTTCTGATAAATTTCGCCTAAATTATTATCATAAGTATCTTTTTCAAGCTCATAATCACAATCAACATTAAAAACTAAATCTTCATTTGTTAATTGTTTATCTTTATCTTCATTGACAGTTTCTTTAACTAACTCATTTGGATGGACCTTCCTCACATTACTGTGCAATACTAATTTTCCATCTTTTTCATGAGCAACAAAATCATCTAAAACCATACATCTTAACGTACTATTTTTCTCTCCTTTCTTTTCTTCTATAAGTTTTCCATCTTTATCAACTAATGTATTTTTACAATTATTTATATAACTAGAAAAATCATCAAAACCTTTTTCTTCCCAAATTTGTTTAGGTTCATTTAATTGCTCATCAACTAATCCATTATTGTTTAAACTCTTCTCTAAATTAGAATTCAAAGAAGCATTTTCTTTTAACAATTTTTCATCTCTACTTTTATTAACAAAAAGTATTGTTAAAACTGATATTACTGTAATAATCAACATCACAAAAAATATCTTAAGAGCTGTTTTTATTTCCATATTTTTTTTAAATTAAGCCTTTAGGCACTTAATTTACCCCTCATCTCGCGAGAGGAGGAAAAGGAATTAAATAATATTAAAATTCCTTTATGGTAAATTAATTTTTTAATTAAAAAGTTATACACATATTATACCACATCTAATAACAAAACAAAACACCCTCACGAATTACTCGTGAGAGTGTTTCTCTAATCCCCATGCGTAAATTTCTTAAAAATATTTCTCGCGAAGACCAAAAAATATTTTTAGAAAAAATAAATTGATAAACCGAATTCGAAAAAATCTTTTATCAATTTAACGCTATGTTATTTTTAGCATTATAAAATATAAGTGTCAACAGGCAAAAAGTTAATAAACTGTTTAATAATGCCAACTTTTCTGTGCATAAACCTGTGCTAAAAAAGTGTTGAAAATTTTTTCTTTTTTAGAATTTACTTTCTATAAAAAAGTAAATTCTAAAATCACGCAGTCAAGAAAATTGACTGCGTGATTTTTTATAATTTAATCTTAGATAAATAAATAAAAAACTTATCAACAATCCATTATTTATCATTTTGTGTTATAATATTTTCATGATAAAACATAATAAAATTTCACAAAATATAAATCAACTTTATCTAAAAGAAAACAATCTTGGAAATTCTGTTGAATGGATTAATATTAGTAACCCACGAAAAAATGAAATAGAGTTTTTGCGAAAAAATTTTGATTTTGATTTAGCTCATCTAAGATCATCTTCTTCAGTTACTAAAAATCAACGACCAATAGTAGAACAAACAGACAAATATCTTTTTGTCATTCTTCACTTTCCTATTTTAGAAAATGATATTGTCAAATCAAAAGAAATTGATTTTTTTATTGGTGACAATTATATAGTAACTCTTCATAATAATATAAAAATTATTAATGACTTTTTTAATTTTTGCAAAAAAAATGGACTTGATACCTTAAACCAAAAACATTTTTCCACTCAGCTCATCCTTTGTGACATTATAGAAAAAATCATTCTTAATGCTTATAACATACTTGATATAAATGTTGATACAATTGAACTTTTAGAAGATTCCATTTTTTCACAAATCAACAATAAAACTGTTTCTGATATTTTATTTCTAAGAAGAAATATTCTCAACACCAGCAAAGCCTTACAAAATCACAAAAATGTAATTCAAAATTTGATATCAATTGAACACGAAACAAAAAAAAGAAAAGAAATAAGTGATTATTATAACAAATTGTTAACAAATTCTAAAAAAATATGGGAGACGTTAAACAGCCAAAAAGAAATGGTAGAAATTTTACATGACACTAATGAATCTCTTCTCAATCACAAACTTAATGAAATAATGAAAACTTTAACTATCTTTTCTGTTATAGTCTTACCACTAAACCTTTTAGCTGGAGTTTTTGGAATGAACGCTATTGAAAGTATGCCTTTTGTCAATGATTCTTATGGTTTTTGGTATATAATGTTACTTATGTTCTTAAGTTTTTCAGGAATGCTTATTTATTTTAAAAAAAGAAGGTGGATATAATTTTAAATTTCTTTAAGCAAATTTAATACATCTTCAAAATCATTAATTGCGACAGCTTTCTCTCTGATTTTTTTTGCATTAACTAAACCATTTAAATAAGCACAAAGAATTTTCCTAAATTCAATTATTCCTCGCCCTCCTTTTAATTCATAAACCAATTTAGCATGATTTTTTATTAATTTTTTTAACTCTTCTGAACTTAAATGAAAATCTTTTTTTTCTTTTATCTCTTGAAAAAGATAAGGTTTAGACACTGCCCAACGAGCAAGTCCAAGTCCATCTGACTCTGTTTTTTGTAAGATTCTTTCAGCCTCCATCCAATTATTAATTCCACCATTTGCTAAAATAATCCCACCAAAATATGATTTTGCTTTTTTAATAATTTCTGTATCAATCTCACCAGCAAAACCTTGTGCCAAAGTCCTACCATGAATCATTAAAGCTTTAACATCAAGACTACTAACAAAATCAAGAAAATCTAAAATACTAACATCAGCAACTTGTGTTCTTGTTTTAATTGAGACTGGCAAATCAGTGTTATCAATCGTAGCTTTTATACAATCATAAGCTTTTTTCTTATCTTTCATTAACACAGCTCCAGCTCCTTGTTTTTGAATTTTATTTACAGGACAACCAAAATTAAGATCAATACCATCAGGCTTAATTTTTTCTGTTACTATTTTTGTTGCTTTTACAAAATGTTCAGGATTAGAACCAAATAATTGAACTACATAAGGTCTTTCTATCTCTTGAAAAGCAAGTAATTCTAATGTTTTTTGTGGAGCATAAACCAAGGCAGTTACACTTGCCATTTCACTATACAAAACATCAGCTCCAAAACTTTTACAAACCTGCCGAAAAGCAGAATCAGTAATTCCAGCCATAGGTGCCATTGCTAAAATAGGCTTATTAAATTTTCCCCAAAAATTATTCATTGATTTAATATTATGGGACTTTTACACTTTCTAGTAACATTTTAACAATCTTCTCACTACTGATATCTTCAGCCTCTGCTTCATAAGTAGCAATAATTCTATGTCGCAAAATATCCATAGCTATTTCTTTTACATCTTCAGGAATAACAAAAGCACGATTATTCAACAAAGCAATAGCTTTTGATGCTTGAGTAAGCCCAATTGATGCTCGTGGAGACGCTCCATAAGCAATAAGATTTTTTAACTCAGGAGAAGTTTGACGAGACGCAAAAACCAAATCAACAATGTATTTTTTTATACTTTCATCAATATAAACTTGTTGACAAATATCTTGCAAACTAGCAACATCTTGCTTGGAAATATTTGATTGTAAATCTTTTTTAAAACCTATTTCTGATCTATTAATAATTTCTAATTCTTCGGCTATAGATGGATAATCAATGACTGTTTTTAATAAAAACCTATCAACTTGTGCCTCTGGTAACGGATAAGTCCCTTCTTGCTCTATTGGATTTTGTGTAGCCATTACAAAAAATGGCTTTTCCAAAACAAAAGTTTCTTCACCAATAGTCACCTGCCCTTCTTGCATAGCTTCCAATAAAGCACTTTGCACTTTAGCAGGACTTCTATTAATCTCATCTGCTAAAATAAAATTAGAAAAAATAGGACCTTTTTTTACATAAAAAGAATTGTTTTGTGGATTAAAAATTCTAGATCCAATCAAATCAGAAGGCAATAAATCAGGCGTAAATTGAATTCGCTGAAAATCCAAATTCAAAATCTTAGCAAGTGTTGAAACTGCTGTTGTTTTTGCAAGTCCTGGTACACTTTCAAGCAAAATATGCCCTTGAGTTAATAATGCTACAATTAATCTGTCTACAAGATTATCTTGTCCAACAATCACACAAGCCATTTCTTTTTTAATATTATCTAATATATATTTTTTTGGCTCAAATAGCTCTTGAGTCTTTTTTATTTTTTCATTCATATTGATAAATTTTAATTATTATTAAAAAATATTTTTCCACAAATAAACAATCCTCTCTTTATCTTCTTGCGAATTAGCAAAACGAGCCTGATCACAAAGTCTAAAAATCTCTTCAATCTCACTAAATTTAAAAAATTTTTTCTCTTTCAACTTATCCAAAATTTCTTTACTAGTCAGTGAATCTGTATTTATGCCAAAATTATTTTGAATATATTTTGATAAATTTTCTTTTACTTTTTCAAAAAACTTTTCATCATCCAAATTTGGCAAATTTAAATTATCTACTTGTTCTTCTTTTTTATCTATTATATCATCAACTAAATTATTTTTTTGAAAACGATTTTTAATTTTTTCCATAGCAAGCTCCATCTTCTCTCTTTTTGTTAAAGCAAAAAACATAAAAGCTAATAAAAAAAACATTAAAACATTAATAAACAAATCTTTATTAAAAAAACTTCTTTGCTTTCTAGAACTACTTAAGACAACAATATTTTCATCATCATCTTGAAAAAAAGATTTATTTTCTTTTTTTATCACTATTTTAACAGAATTACTTTTTATTTCTGTATTAGCAATTTTCAAGGGACCAATCACAAACTCCCCTTCTTTGTTTGCTTTTAATTTTTTTGTTATCCGCGTCACCACAGTCGTAGCTCCATTAAGCATTTGAATTTGTGTTGATTTTTGGCTTGATAATTCTTGAAAATTTTCTAAACCAGAAATATCAAGATCTCCCATATTCAAATCACCAGTGCTAGCATATTTCAAAACAAGAGCTAAATCAAAAGACTCACCAAGACTAATTTCGCTATCACTAATTTCAAGACTTACCTGTGCATCTTGTTTGGCAAAAATTGGTAAACAGACTAAAAAACTAATTAAAAAAAATATAAAAAATCTTTTTATTTTTTTAAACATATATTATAAAAAAATTCAGCATCATAAAATATACAATACTGAATTTCTAAAATTATTTTACTCTTTTACTTAATATTTTTCCATCTCATAGCAGCTTTAATTCTTGCCAATTCCCTAGCAATCACCGCATTAATATTAGCAAACTCTTCCTTGTCAACCTGTCTCAAATTAGCCAAAGATTCTTCCGCTCTAGCTCTTGCTTTTTGCGCTTCATCTTCATCAATCTCTTCAGCTCGATCAGCAAAATCAGCCAAAATAACTACTTTATTATGAAAAACTTCAATAAACCCACCAGATACAGAAGTAATCACAATCTCACCATTTTCTTTTTCTAACTCAATCACACCAGATGCCAAAATATTTACAATTGGTATGTGATTAGGCAAAATAGTAATTTCCCCTTCTCTTGTTGGCACAGTTACTCTTTTAACAATTTCTTTCAAAACAACTTTTTCAGGAGTCACTATCTCAAATTTTATAATTTTATTATCAGACATAATTTTATATTAATTTCAATGCTTAATTGATTTAATAATTCGTAATTCGTAATTGAAAATTCGTAATTGATTCTATTTTCCGATTTCTTCAATTCCACCCTTCATATAAAACACATCTTCATTTTTATCATCATGTTTTCCATCCAAAATTTCTCCAAATCCTTTAACAGTATCTTCTAACTTTACATATTTACCTGGAAAACCTGTAAACACTTCAGCAACATGGAATGGTTGTGATAAAAACTTTTGCACTTTTCTTGCACGCATCACAATCATTTTATCTTCTTCAGATAACTCTTCCATACCTAGGATAGCAATAATATCTTGTAAATCTTTATATTTTTGTAAAATTTGTTGTACTCCTCTTGCAACTCTATAATGCTCTTCTCCAATAATTTTTGGATCAAGAATAATTGAACTTGAATTAAGTGGATCAACTGCTGGATAAATACCAAGCTCAGCCAATGATCTTGCTAACACAATTGTTGAATCAAGATGACCAAAAGTAGTAGCTGGTGCTGGATCAGTCAAATCATCTGCTGGCACATAAACAGCTTGAAAAGATGTAATAGATCCGTTTTTAGTAGAAGTAATTCTTTCTTGTAGCTCTCCCATTTCAGTTGCTAGTGTTGGTTGATAACCCACAGCAGATGGCATACGGCCAAGCAAGGTTGACACTTCTGAACCTGCTTGAGTAAAACGAAAAATATTATCAACAAAGAATAATACATCTTTGTGTTGTTCATCACGAAAATATTCAGCATTAGCAAGTCCAGCCAAAGCTACACGAGCACGAGCTCCTGGTGGTTCATTCATTTGACCATAAGCCATTGATACTTTATCAATTACCCCGCTATCTTTCATTTCTTCATACAAATCATTTCCTTCACGAGTTCTTTCACCAACTCCAGCAAAAACAGAATAACCTCCATGAGCTTTGGCGATATTATTAATCAATTCAGTAATAATAACAGTTTTACCAACTCCAGCTCCACCAAACATTCCCACTTTTCCACCCTTAGCAATCGGACAAATCAAATCAACAACTTTAATACCTGTTTCTAAAATCTCTGTTTTAGTTGATTGATCAACAAAATCAGGAGCTTTTCTATGAATTTCATATTTTTTTTCTGTTTTTGGTTGAGGTTTTCCATCTACCGCTTCTCCCAAAACATTAAAAATTCTTCCCAATGTTTCATTTCCTACTGGAACAGAAATTCCTTTTCCTGTGCTAGTAACTTTGTCACCTCTTTTAAGCCCATCAGTAGAACTCATAGATATAGTTCTTACTCGATCAAATCCTAAATGTTGCTGAACTTCTAAAACAATTTTTTGATCTTTTAATTGAATTTCTAGGGCATCATAAATATTAGGTAGGGCACCTTGAAAAGAAACATCAACCACTGCACCTAAAATTTGCTTCACAACTCCCTCTTGTAAATTATCTAATTTTTTTTCTGACATATTTTTATATTAATTTTTAATTTCTAAATAAAATTGACTAAATAATTCGTAATTCGTAATTGCTAATTCGTAATTACTTAAGTGCATCCGCTCCTGCTGATATTTCTGCTATTTCATTTGTAATTGCTGCTTGTCTTGCTTTGTTATAATACAATTTCAATTCTTTTGCTAAGTCAGTTGCTGCTTCTGATGCTTTATGCATTGCTGTCATTCTTGCGCTATGTTCAGATGCATTTGATTCTAATAATGCTTGAAAAAGTTGAACTTCAATTAATCTAGGTAACATTTCATTTAATACTACATATGGATTAGGTTCAAAAGTAAAAGTATAAACGTATTTCTTTTCATCTTTTAAATATTTTTCTTCTTTTTTACTTACAAAATCACTTGTAACACTAACCCTTGTATCTTTTCCCATAATACCTAAATGATGATCTTTATCTGCAATTATATCAATTGGTAATAATTGTTTAACACGAGCTATTTGTTTTGATGCGCTAATATAATCTGTGAAAGCTACCATTATTTTATCATATCTACCTGTAAGAAAATCATTTATTAGCATTCTTGCTATTACTTGAACTTCTTTAACTTCAGAAATCATATCCAATTTAGGAAACTCAGCCACAACTTTATATCCATATCTAGATGCCATACTTAAACCTTTTTTCCCAACAACAATTATCTCATGCTCTATTTCTTCATTTTTTTCATTTTTTGTATGTCGCAAAATTGATTCATACATTTTATTGATAATTGCTGAATTAAATCCTCCACAAAGTCCTCTATTGGATGTTAAAAGTAAAATAGCTACTTTTTTTACTTCTTTTTTCTTTGCAAGTAAGGGATGTATAGTCTTTTCTGGATCAACATTTTTTGATAAATTAATCACAGTAGTCCAACTAAGATTTGCATAAGTCCTAGTAGCCAACACTGCTTCAATAGATTTCCTCATCTTAGTTGCTGCCACCATTTCCATTGCTTTTGTAATTTTCTTAGTGTTATTAATTGCTCTTATTCTATTTTGTATTTCTTTAGCTTTTGCCATAGAATTTTATTGTTATTTATTTTTCAAGATAATCAATAGTTTCTTTAAAATCTTCTATTGCTTTTTTAATTTCTTTTTCTATTTCATCATTCCAATCTCCTTTTTCATTAAGTTGTTCTTCAATTTTTTCTAATCTATCAGAAAGATAAGTAATTATTTCTTTTTCAAATTTTGTAATTTTATCAAGTGGGACATTATCTAAAAATCCATTAATTGCACAATAAAATATAAATACTTGATGGGCAACAGATTTTGCATCATATTGATCTTGCTTAAACACTTCTACAAGTCTTGCTCCTCGATCTAATTTTGCTTTTGTTTCTTTATCCAAATCAGAACTAAATTGAGCAAACGCTTCTAATTCTCTATATTGAGCCATGCTTAATTTGATTTTACTAGCAACTTTTTTCATAGCTTTTGTCTGTGCTGCACTTCCAACACGAGAAACCGAAATACCAATATCAACTGCTGGTCTATTACCCTTATAAAACATATCTGAAGTCAAAAATATTTGTCCATCTGTAATAGAAATAACATTTGTAGGAATATAGGCTGACACATCACCTTCTTGTGTTTCAATAATAGGTAAAGCAGTAATTGATCCTCCTCCGAAATCATCATTTAATTTACAAGCTCTCTCCAATAATCTTGAATGCAAATAAAAAACATCACCAGGATAAGCTTCTCTTCCTGGAGGTCTTCTAAGTAAAAGAGAAACTTCACGATAAGCAACAGCGTGTTTTGATAAATCATCATAAACAATTAAAACATCTTCTCCTTTGTCTAAAAAATATTCAGCCATTGCAGATCCTGCATATGGAGCAATATATAATAATGAGGCTGAATCACTTGCACCTGCTAAAATAACTGTTGTATACGCCATTGCTTGGTTAGCTTCTAATCTAGCTACAATACTAGCAATCTTTGATTCTTTTTGACCAATTGCTACATAAAAACATTTTACATTTTTTCCTTTTTGATTAATAATCGTATCAATTGCAATTGCAGTTTTACCAATTTGTCTATCTCCAATAATTAATTCTCTTTGACCTTTTCCAATTGGCACAGCAGAATCAATTGCTTTAATACCTGTTTGCAAAGGCTCAGTCACTGATTTTCTAGTAATAACACCAGGAGCTTTTTTTTCAATTGGATAAAACTTATCAGTTCTTAAATCTTCACGACCATCTATAGCCTTGCCCAATGGACTTAAAACTCTTCCAATAACTGCTTCTCCAACAGGAACTTCTAAAATCTTTTTTAATGCAATCACTTCACACCCTTCTTTAATGCCTGTATAATCATCAAGAATAATTGCACTTACATTATCTTCTTCTAAATTCATTGCAAATCCAAAAACACTTCCTGATTCTGTTTTAAATTCAAGCATTTCAGACATCATCACATCAAACAAACCAGAAATACGAGCAATACCATCACTTACTTCAATAACATGACCTGATGATTGTTCTTTTGATTCTGATTTATAATTTGCTATTTTTTCTTTTAACTGTTCAACTATAAAATCTTTTGTTGTAGACATATTTTTTAATTTTAACTATTTAAAGTATTTTTTAATAAAAGTAATTTATTTTTTAAACTTAAATCAATTATTTTTCCATCAAAATGAAGAATAATTCCTCCTTTTATTTCTTTATCAATATCTTCAATTATTTCAACCTCATTACTATTTGTTTTTTCTTTAATGTATTTTTTTAAATTATCAATAATTTTTTTATCTAGCTTTTGAGCACTAATAATTTTTGCTTCTGTTACTTTTTTATTTTTATTCCAAAGATAATTAAACTGATCAATTATTTGCTTAAGCTGAGATTCTTTATTATTTTTTACTAATTCTTTAACAAAATTATCAAGAATAACTTCAATTTCTTTTTTATCTTCTTTTTTTTCTATTGACTCAAACAAAGCTTGAGCATATTTTTTAGCTAAATTATTCATATTTATTTAGAAATCTTATTTACTATTTTTTCAATTAACTCTTTATCTTTTTTATCATCAATTTTTTCTTCTAAAATTTTTTCTAAAGACATTAAAACAAGACTTCCTACTTCACTTCTTATTTCTTTTAGCAACTCTGCTTTTTCTTGCTTAATCTTTTCTTTCTCAGTATTAATCAAAACTCCAATTTCATTTTTTGTTTTTTCAATAGTTTCTTTTCTTTTTTCTTCAGCTTCAATCTTAGTAGCATCCATCATTTTTTTAACTTCTTTTTTTGCATTATTTAATATTTCTTTTTCTTTTTCACTTATTTCTATTAATCTTTCTTCTGCTTTTTTTGCATCATCTATTCCTTTTTCAATTTTTCCACTTCTTTCTTCAAGAAACTTTATCATTGGCTTAAAACCAAACTTATTTAAAACAAAAAACAAAATAGCAAAATTAACTAATTGCGCTATTAATATTTTCCAATCTATCCCTAAAACATTTATTAACTCCATATTTTTATAAAAAATTAATTTTTAACTTTTAATCAATTTCAAATTTTGAATTTTGAATATTAAATCATTAAAATTTTATTCAAAATTCGAAATTTAAAATTGTTATTTTGTTATCATTTCTCAGTCATCCCAAATTACAAAAAAATAATTTAGGATGACTGAGATATTTTTTTGCTCTTATGATACAAAAAGAATCAATAAAGCAACAACTAAAGCATAAATAGCAATAGACTCGATAATAGCCATAGTAGCAAGTATCAAAGGTCTAATTTTATCACTAGCCTCAGGATTTCTGCCAATAGCACTTAATGCTTTAGCAGCTAAATACCCTTCACTAAGCGCAGGAGCAATACCTCCCAATGCTACAGCAAGAGCTGCTGATAAATATTTTACAGCTTCTGTTTCCATAAATTTTAAAATTTAATATTTAATTTAAAATTTTATATTTTGAAACAATTTTTAAAAATTATTTCAAAATTTAAAACTTAAAAAATTTTTATTCTTCCTCTCCTTCTTCTTCAAATGATGCTGACAAAGTAATCAAGGCTAAAGATGAAAAAACAAATGGTTGAACAAAACAAACTAATAAACCTAAAACCATAAAAGGCAATGGCGCAAAAAACGGAGCCAAAACAATCACAAGCACCGTTAAAACTTCTTCAGCAAACATATTTCCAAATAAACGAAAAGATAAAGAAATTGTTTTTGAAATTTCACCGATTAATTCCATAATTCCAAAGAAAAAATCTAAAAAACCTTGAAAAAATTTACCAATTTTATCATTAAAACTTAAGTCTTTCTGAAATAAAGCTTTTATAGAATGCTTAACTGCTTTAAATTTTATAAATTTATTTAAAAGCTTTAAAAAACCATGATTGACTAAAAAAATAAAATGAGAAGTAAAAATAACAATTAAAGTCAAAACAAATACTAAAGTATAATCTGACATAATAGCCCTAAACAAAGGAAGTTCTTCTTCTCCATGATGAACAAAAAAAGCTCCTTGTCCAGGAACAAAAGTAGCCAAATTAGCTGATAAAATAAAAATAAAAATTGTAAAAACTAAAGGAAATATTTTATCAGTTCGTTCTTTTGATCCCACAATATCTTTTGCAAAATTATAAGCTTCTAATATTAATACTTCAAATAAATTCTGTAATTTTCCAGGAATTTGTTTTAAATTTTTACTAATAAAAACAATAAATATAATTAAACAAATACTTAGGACAAAAGACCAAATCAATGTATTAGTAACATGAAAAGATCCTATTTCAAATATTACTTCTGGAGCTAACGATATATGCATAAAAAATTTTAGTTATTTAATTTATTTTTTTTCTTCAATTTTTTCTTCTTTATTTTTATTATTATCTTTATTATTTAAATTATCAAATTTCTTAATTAACATATTCATTTTTTTATAAACAAATATATTAGTCGCTATAAAAGATACAATTATACTGATTACTAGAAAAAGAGGTTTTTTATCAAAATATTTGTCCAAAAAATATCCCAAAGACCCAAAAACGATTAGTGGACCAAAAATAGATGAACCACTATAAACAAAAACGCTTACTGCTAATTCTCTAACACTTTGAGACTCTTTTAAAGATTTTTCTTTTTCAGAAAAAGGCATAAATAAAATCAACTAATAAGTTTTATTTAACAAAAAAATAAAGATGATTGATATCTATCCTTTTTTTACATTTTTTGTTTTTATCTTCTTAATTTTAATTATAAATAAAAAACAACAAAAGTCAATAGCAAAAAACAATTTTTAATTTTTATCCGGATTAAGTGATGAATGATGATGAATTATTTTCCATTCTTCATCCTCTTTTTTCCAAATAAATGAAAATCTAGCTTCTGCTACTTGACGATCTTCTTCTGGCCCTAATTCAAAATCATAATGCCCAGCGTGCAAATAACTATCCTCTCCTAAAACTGCAATTCTTTCTTCAGTAGTTCCAATAACAGCAGGATCTTTTTCAAGAAAATGTATAAAATACTCTCTAGCCCCTTCTTGACCTTCCATTAATTTTCCTAATTTTGTAGGTAAAAAAATAGCATCTTTAGAATAAAGCTTTGCTACTTCAGATGGATCTTTAGTGCCTAGGGAATCCTTCCACATTGAATAATTAATTTCTTTAATTTTTTCAATTTCAATATTATTTTCTTGAGACAAGGTATTACCTTCAATTTTTTCTAACATAATTTTATATTTTTAATAATAATTTATATAATCATTGTAACAAAATACACGATTATGTCAATCACAAAAAAAATAGCCATCAAATTTCTTGACAGCTATTTATTTTAAAATACCTTAAAATGGTTTTATCGAAGAATGATGATGGATTATTTTCCATTTACCTTTTTCTCTTTTCCAAACAAAAGAAAATCTTGCTTCAATTTTTGATTGATAATCTCTATCTCCAATAAAAAAATTATAATGTCCAGTATGTAAATAACAATTATCACTCAAGACAATAATTCTTTCATCTTCAATTTCACAAAATGGATTATTTTTTAGAAAATTCTTAAAATACTCTTCTACCCCATAATTTTCTTTAATAAATTTACCAAGTTTAGTTGGTAAAAATGTTAAAGGATAATTATTGTAAATTTCTGCCACCTTAGAAGCATCTTTGCTAATCAATGCTTTATTCCAATTATCAAAATTTGTATCTGCTACTGTTTTTTTTCCATCTTCGTCAATATTAATGTCATTCCCCATTTTATTTTCCTTTTTTATTTATCTATTATTTTTTATGATTTATCTACAAAGATAAACCTCTTTAAAAAGATCTAATTTATAAATTATCTATCACCTCCTTTATATCGTAAGGCTCATTTTTTGTTGCTCCAAAATAAATTTTGGAAAGCATATCTGCCAAAAGACCAAAAATAAATAACATTAACCCAATAAAAAATCCAAACATAGAAAGCTCAGTCAATGAAGTATCAGATAAATCTAAATTCCAAAAAATCTTTCTATATATTGCAAAAATTCCTGATATAAATGATAAAGCAATTAAAACAAGCCCAAAACCACCAAATAAATGAAGTGGACGATTAGCATATTTTTTCCAAAACCAAACAGATAACATATCAAGTATTCCTTTCACTCCTCTTCGCCAATTATATTTAGTTCTACCTGTTTCTCTCGATCTATGATTTACAACTAATTCTCCTATTCTAAATCCTTGAATTTTTAAAATAGCAGGAATAAAACGATGCATTTCTCCATAAAGAGAAATATTTTTAAAACATTCTTTTTTGTAAACTTTTAATGAACAACCACTATCATGAATACCATCGTTAATCAAAAATTTGCGAACTAAAGCCGCATTACGAGAAGAAAATTTCTTAAAAAAAGTATCTTTTCTATTTTTTCTCCAGCCAGAAACAACATCTAAGTCATCATCTTCTAATTTTTTAATCAAATTTGGAATATCGGCTGGATCATTTTGACCATCTCCATCCATTGTCACCAAATAAAGCCCAGAAGACGCTTTAATCCCTGCATCCATTGCGGCCGTTTGCCCAAAATTTTTTCTTTGATTAATGATTTTTATTGGCTTTAATGTTTTTAAAACCTCTAGTGTTTTGTCAGAAGACCCATCATTAACAAAAATAATCTCAAAAGGCTTATTAATCTTTTGACAAACACTCAAAATTTCTTCGTGCAATTTCACAACCGCACCTTCTTCGTTATAAGCAGGGACTATAACTGATAAATATAAATCTTTTTCCATAAAATTTTATTTATAAGTATTAAGTATATGGTATTAAGTATTAAGCAATTTGATTTTTTTTATTTAAAATGCAAAGCATTTTACTAATTCCTTAATACTTAATACTATATATACAACTTATATAATAATTAAGATAATTAAAAGCATTATAAACCCTAATCCAGAAAAAATCAACCTTGGATGTTGTCTTTCTATTTTTATAAAAACATTAAACAACAAAGATATAAAAGCTATGACTAAAATTAGCAAAAAATAAATAGAACTAATATCAAAAATAGGCTTCAAATTAGCATCTGGCATATTTTTAAATAACCAGTATTGTTTTGCAATTGAAGTTTTTTGTGGACTTATATCATTATAACTTATTTCTAATTTTTGTTTTTCTCCATTATTAGTATCAAGCGAAATTATTGGTGGCGTTATTGATTCATTTTCTTCATCTATTACTGCTTGACCTGACCATTTTTGATAAGTTATTTCTTCATTATCCTTCTTTTCTTGATCATTATTAGCAGAAGGCATCATTTCAATAGTGCTATTCATAATCTCAAGTTTAGCTGTTTTTGTATCCATTGGCAGATTTGCCTCCACTCTAACAACTTTATCATTTTTAAACCCAGATGCTTCATTAACTACAACCCGAGCGGAAGATGCTGATTTAACTTGAACTTTTTTAGATTTTTCTTCTTTTTTAATTAACTCAGGTTTTACAACATTTTTTGGCATACCAAAATATTGAGCAATAAAAACAGTATCTTTTTCATTATAAATCCCACCAGTTAAGCCAACGCCAATTTCTTGAAAATTTGAATCAACTAAATTACTATAATGTGTCGGGCTGTTTTTCCAAGCAGTGACTACTTCTTGCGCATTATCATAACCCATTGCTAGATTTTCACCAACTGTAAAATAATCTGTATAACTAGCAGACTTCAAAAAATGTTCTAAATCAAAATTCTGCGGACTTACATGAGCAAAATATTGATTGATAAACATATCTTCAACCTTTTTCATGGCTGCTTGATTGAGCTTAGTGCTTACATTCAGTGGTTTTAATGCTAAACTTCTTCTAAGATCATTAGTCAGGGTCACTATTTTAACAATTTCAGCCGAAGAAACACTAGGCGTCACCCAAGCTGAAATTGGATAAACAGAAACCAAAACAAAAACAAGAAGCTTTACTAATAAAGCACCTCCTGTATGAAAAAGTAATCTTTTGGGATGTAATGACTTAGGCTGATAATTATTTCCCTCATGTGGAATAAAAAAATTTTTCATTTATTATTTTTATATATCTTTCTTTTTTTATTATACCACAAAAAATCAAATATCTCCAAAAAATTTCTTCTTTCTTAATTTCTTGTGATAAGACACAGCAAAACGATGTGCTTCATCTCGCACTCGCTTAATAATATGCAAAGCAGGACTAGCTAAAGGCAATTCTAATGCTCTAGCTTGGCCAGGAAAAAAAATTTTGTCAGGTGCATTAGCTCCACGCAAACCATCTCCCTTAGATACTGCCAAAATAGCTATTTCTAATTTATATTTTTTTAAAAGCCTAACAACGACATTTAGCTGTTGTTTTCCTCCGTCAAGAATAATCAAGTCAGGATTTGGCCAAGATTTATCATTGTCCACAATCCTTTTTAATCTTCTTTCCAAAACTTCTTTCAACATCCCCACATCTCCACCAGCTCCGTCTTCATTTTCACTAAATTTAATTTTAAACTTTTTATATTCGCTTTTATTTTCTTCGCCATCATTAAAAACAACCATAGAACCAACAGCTTGTCTTCCATAAATATTAGAAATATCATAACCTTCAATTCTATTAGGAACGCAAGGAAGATTTAAAACTTTTGCTAACTCCACAACATCTGTCGCATATTTATCAAGCAAACTCAAAACATTAGCCGAACTTAAAACTTTTTCAATATTTATTTTTTGCCATTTAAAAATTTTAATCATTGACTCTGAATTTTCTAAAGGTTTTTTTTCTAATTTTTTAATTTCTTGTTCAATATTTTTCAAAACTTTATCTTTTTTCCCTTCTAAAAACAAAATAATCTGTTGAATAATCTTCTTATACTCTTTTATTTCTATTTTTTCTTCACAGCATCCTGGACACTTATAAATCCTATAATAAAGACAAGTTTTTTTTGGCAAAAAAGAACAAGTCCGATATGGCCAGATTTTTCTAATCACTTTTAGTGTTTCTTTGATCGCTTCTACGCTTGTAAATGGTCCAAAATATTTACCACTTTTTTCAATTTTTCTAGTCAAAAAAATTTTTGGCCATTTTTCTTCAACAGAAATCTTAATATATGTATGCCGTTTATCATCTCTCATCATTACATTATATTGAGGTTGATATTTTTTTATCAAATTAGCTTCCAATAATAATGCTTCTATCTCATTATCAGTTTCAATCCACTCAATTTCTGCAACATTTTTTAACATAGAATATTTAGCAGGAGTATGATTAGTGCTTGTGCTCCAATAAGAATTAATCCTTGACTTCAAATTAATAGCTTTTCCAATATAAATAATCTCTCCTTGCTTATTTTTAAACTGATAAGATCCTGGAGTTTTTGGGATATTTATTTTTTTTACATCTTCTTGATTCATAAAAATTCATAAAGAAAGGCGTGCTAAAACACGCCCTTACTTAGAAAAATATTTACTTACAAAATCTACAAACTAATTGCCTCTACAGGACAAGAACTTTTTGCATTTTCAGCACAGCTACTAAGCTCTTGAGAAATTGCCTCAGCTTTTCCATCATCATTTAATTTGAACGAAGCTGGACAGATTGCAGTACAAGCACCACAGCCAATACATAAATCTTGATTTACATTAATAGACATATTTTTAGAATTTTTAATAATTTTGAATTTAAAATTTCAAAATAATTTTTAATTATAAATGTTACTATTATATAATACCAAAATTATTATTTTTTGCAAACAAAAAACTCCTTTCAGGAGAATTTTTCTCACTGAAAGGAGTTATTTTTTTGTTATTAAACCTTTATACTAGTAAGTAGGTGTAGCAACATAAGTTATAGCTGAATCATAGTCACCAGCTTCTTGCAAAGCAGTGATTTGAGCAGTATAAGCAACTTGTGCCAAACCTGCACTTTGTGTAGTTCCATCAGCTGGACCATTATGATGCATAACCACCATAGCTGTTCTACCATTCAAGCCAGCATAATGAGCAGCAACTCCACCGTTATAGAAATTTCCATAACCATAAGTTACTAAATCTTGATCATTTGAAGTTAATCCCATATGACCATACTCATTATACATATTAAGTCTTCCAGCTGGAGCTGCCCATGCCTGAGGAGTTGTACTACCTGTTCCATCTGGAGAGTTTCTAAAACTATTAATTGTTGTTCCTGCACTAGAAGTCAATTCTTGATCTTGTTGCACAGTCACAGTATATCCTTCTGCTGCATTAGTTGTCACCCTTAATTCTTGACAAACTGATTTAGCCACAGTTGGAGCCAAAGTTCCAAAATCTGTTGTAGTAGCTGTAGTATTTACACTACAAGCTACACCATTTACAGTTTCAGCACTTGTCATACCATCAATTACAAAAGTCAAAGTAGCATCAACATGAGCAGTCATAGTGATATCATCAATAATAGCAACCAAAACTTGAGCTCTTTCTAAAACGACTCCGCCGACTGCAGCTGTATCTTTGTGAATAATATTGATTACTTTTGTTCCTTGATTTCCTGCTGTTGGGTTAGTAGTTGTTGCGTGAAAAGTATGAACACCCGCTGCATTAACACCATTAGCAGTACATCGCAAAGTATCATTGGCCACATTAGTTGTCACTCTTGATGCTGTATAATTACCACTTCCACAATCCCATCCAGCTGCACCTAAAGCCGTAAATCCTGTAGCACCAACTGGAAATACGATATCAATAATATGTACCGCTGGTGAAGCAACTGTTGTAGTAAAAGTAATTGTGTGCATAGCAGAGACTCCTACATCAGAATCAGTAAGTCTATCACTAGCATTAGTCATAGAATCAACGGCCTTAGCTGTATTTGGTAATGGTAAAAATCCATATACTAATGCTACTATCAAAAAAATAGTAACAATTGATACGAATTTCTTTTTTGTTTTGTTTTGTTTCATATTAATTTTTTATTTTTAAACGCTTTATCTTATCTTTATTCTAGGTAAAGATAAAACTTAATTATTTTAATAAATTATAAATTAAGCAGACATTTTTCGAAAATAATCTGTGGATAAAACAAGACTGACAATATCTATAACTTCTTTTTTAGTATAATACCTCCAACCTCTTGAATCTCTTTTAGCCTCAGGTATTTTACCTTGAGTTTCCCATCTTATCAGAGTTGTCTTATCGCGATCAATTTTTTCTTGAATATCCTTTAAGCGATATTTTTTATCTTGCATATTTTATTTTTGTTTAAATGAAAAACCAAAAAAATTTAGTTCCTCATATTTTATTTTTGTTTTTCGACCTTTAGTTTAAGCGAATATATTGCTTAAACTTGAAGGTAAAATTCATTTTTCAACTAAAGAAAAACAAACTTTGCATTCAAGTTTAAAAAAACAATACTTTGCTAATTATTTATTAATATTTAACTCACCTACCCCGGTACAAACCGGGGTAAAATATCTAAACTAATTTTATTTAATTGTTAAACAACACAAAAAAAACTTCTTTACTATATTAAAAGCAAACAAGTTTAAAAATATTAATCAATGAATATAAATTTTTATTTTTATTTTTTTTCATTTTTATTTTTTTTATTTTTGTAGTATTACTATACTGCTATACTAATATACTTATTATAGTATTTTTTAAAAATATGGTCAATCAAAGTATTATGCTATAGTGCCATAGCATCATAATGCTAAAATTAAAATAAAAAAAATAAAATTTTTAAAAAAAATAATTTTTAATTTTTAATTAATTAAATAAAAATTAAAAATTATTAAAAGACTGTGGATAAGATTTTTTAAAACAAAAAAGCAATTATTTTTCATAATTGCTTTTTTCTTATTTTCATAAAATAAATTTAGAATTTCTTTTCCTCCGACAAACTTATTTCTTTTTCTACATCATCAACTTCTTTTGTAATAAACTCTTCAGAAATATCTAATGATTCTTGTAGCTTGTCTTTTACTCGTCTCTCTGACTCTGACAAACCTTTTTTCTTATCGGCTAGTTCTATTAATTCATCAACTTCTTCTCTTAATGCTGAGAAAATTTTGCTTAATTTTCTTTTTACTTCAGCTGTTTCTGACTTTATACGCCTTCTCTCATTTCTAAATTTGTGGACTATATAATATATATAAGTGACTAAGAATAAAATTAAAATAATTAAGAAACTTATAATAAATATTCCATAACTATCAATAATAGAAGCTGAAGTTATTGTAATAATATTTTTATTACTCTCAAGACTTTGAGCTCCACGATTATCAAACAATTTTGCCCAAACTTCATAAGCACCAGCATTCAAAGTTTTTCTATGGAAATAAGACCAATTACCTTTTTCATCAGTTTTTGCTTCAAACTCTTGAGGATCTTTGTCTTCTTCAGCTATAAATATTTTTATTTTTGCATCAGGATAAAAAGAACTTCCTTGAATAATAAACTCTTCTCCTTTTACAAGTGTTTTAGAAATACTTGTAATAATCGGTGCTCTTAAGGCATCTACTATAAATTTAGCAGAAGATGTTGCTCCATTTCCAGCCATATCAGAAGCTAATACTTCAACATTATATTCACCAGGCTCTAATGCATTTGGTTTATAATATTCTTCTTTCAAGTCTTCTAAACTTAATTTTGTTTTTTTACCATTAAGATTAACTTGATAATAATCTAATCCAGAAACTTCATCTTTTGTGCTAAATTTAATTTTTGGAGATGGGTTAGTTGTGTCTCCTTCATCATCAATTTTTACATTAAACTCAATTGGTGCACTAGCATCAATCATTATTTTTTTGTGAGCTACTTCTCCCCAACCAGATTTATTTTTGTATTTAATATGAAAATACCATTCACCATCTTCAATATTTTCTAATTTTATTGACTCAGTTACTCCTTCCAAAACCACAGCTGGATTAGTGTCTTTTACTTTATCTAAAATATAACTAATTCCTGTTAAATCTGATAATAATTTCCAACTAAATGCTGGATTATTATTGCTATACCAAATATTTGAATCAGTATGAGTTTCTGAACTTATTTCAGGAAGTGGTGGTAAAATCCCCTTACTTGTAGTTTCTTCTTTCTTTTCTTCTTTTTTAATTGGTTCTTTAATTTCTTCTTTTTTCACTTCTTCTTTTTTTTCTACTGGTTTTTCTTCCTTCTTTTCTTCCTCAATTGTAAATTTAGCATGACCAAACCCAGAAAAAATATTTTTTCCAGTTGGACCATATTCCAAAACCATACCAGAGTTAAATTTGACTTCAGTTGTTCCTGCCTTTAGTGCTGTAAAAGTAATACTCATAATAGTTCCAGCACTTCCTGTGTATGGCGTAGGAGATCCTCCACCAAAAGCAATAGATCCTCCACTTGCAGAAGGCTCTTTAGTCCATAGCATAAAAATAGAAGCATCTTTAGAAACTCTTGTAGCTTTTAGCATACTAGCATCATAAGATAATGATGCTTCTGCAGTATTAATACCAGGATCTCCACCACTATTAACAAGCACTTTTACATTAAAAGTTTTTCCAACCGCATAAGTACCACTAGCTGGTGACAAAAATAAAGTAGCTCCAGCTGCTTGAGAATTTTGTGGAAAACAAAAAAAACATAGATTAAAAATCCAAACAAAAAAAACTAATAAACCTAACTTTTTTTTATACATAAAATAAAAAAATATCTAATTAATAATTCGTAATTGATTATCACTTCACCTCTATCTTCTTCTTTCCACTCCCTTGTAATCTTAAAAGAGGCATTGTTAAAGTCAAAATACCTTTTCTAAATCTAGCATCAACACGAGAAACATCAACTTCTTGAGGGAGAATTATTTGTCTATAAAATTGTCCCCAATGACATTCTTGTCTTAAATATTTTCCTGTATCTTTTTGTTCTGGTTGTTTTCTTTTACCTTGAATAGTAACAACATCATTTTCATTTTCAATAGCAATATCAAGATTTTCAGCTTCAACTCCAGGAATTGGTGCATTAATAATAATATCAGTGGCTGTTTGATAAATATCAACATCCAGCTGTAAAAAATCAGATTCTTCTACGGCATCTATTTTTTTTGGCATTTCATTTTTAGCACCATGCTCACCTTCTTCAATTTTAACCTTTAATTTATCTAAGAAACTCATATTTGTTTAAAATTAAATTTTAATATTAGTTAAATAAAAAATATGTGGAAAACTAAATTAATTATAACACAAAATTATATTATAGACAAAATACGCGAATTAACTCATATAAAATGTAAAATCATAGCCCCCGTCATTCATTCATTTAAAAAGTTTGTCCTTAAAATCTTTTATTTTACAAGTTCTAATTTATAAAGCCCAAAATCTTTATTTATTTTAGAAACTTCTTCAATCTTTAATCCAGAGTTAGCTAAGCGAGAACTATTAAGCCAAGCTAAGGCGTCTTTTGGTAATATAAAATTATAATAATAAACAGGTAATTTCTTAGTTATATTGGAATATTCTTCAACCATTGCCACATCATTAAACTCACCCATAATCACTTTTCTTTCAGGAAAAAAAATTTTGTCATGATATCTAGTAATCAAAACTGCATTGTGAGGCGTCAAATCAATAACTTTTTTCCACTCTTCTTTTATAATTTTTTGTTTTTCAATCGTATAAACAATCCCTTCTTCAGATCCAAACAAAAAATAATTAAAAGAAGTTAAAAAAATCAAAAAAATTAATAGAACAACTAAAGAAAATTTGAAAACATCTTTTCTTAGACTAAAACTAAAAAATCCATTTTTCTTTACTATTTTTATTTTAAACAACAAGCAAAATTTATTTTTTAAAAATTTTAATAAACTATAAATATATTCACTTGATTTTGTGATTGCATAAGTCACCATAGGCAAGCCACCAAGATAAACAGGTAGCCAATATCTAGTATAAGAATTACCAATAGTAAAAGAATTAGGATCAGGGTTATCATGAAATTCCCAGCTTCCATAATAAATAACCAAAATCACAGAAAGCGAAAAATATGACAAAAAATAAAGCCAATGTTTCTTTCTCCATAACTTTATTTTTAACAAAAAAAGGAACATACCAAGACAAAAAGGAATAAAAATATAAGAGAACATATGAACAAAATATTTTTTAAACATTATATAACTAAAATCAGGATGAAAACCAAAATAAAAAATATTATGTTTAAGAGTTTCAAAAAAATCTTTAAAAGGACTAGCTTCTTTGTTAGAAATATTTACAATATTCAAACTTGCTTGACTAATTTCTATAATTGATTGATTCATCTCTGTATAACCTCCTAAAAAAGGAGCTCCATAAAGAATCGTATTATAATAAAACATCGGCAAAAGAGCTGAAAAACAAAAACTAGCAAACAAAATAAATTTTGTAATACCAATTCTTTTGATAAAAAAAATCCAAATCAAAAAAATGACCAAAGAAATCCACCAAATCTCTGACGCTCTTGTAATCAAAGCTAATCCACAAAAAAATCCAGCCAAAGAAGCAAAAACCCAGCCACAATAATCATTTTTAACAAATTTTCTTTTTTTAATCGTTTGAGTAATAAAATATAAACTAACAACAAAAAAAACAGTTAAAGGAATATTATGAAACATACTGCGAGAACTATAATACAAATAAACAGGGAAACAAGCTAAAATTATAGTTGATATCAATGCATTATCTTCATCAAAAATTTCTTTCAAAAAAAGATAAAAAAAGATTAAACCAATAGATGCCAGTAGTGGAGTTAAATATGGAATAATTTCATAGCCAAAAAAAGAAGCAATCTTCCCATAAACCAAAATAATTCCCAAAAAACTAGTTGGCTTAAGATTTCCATGATCACTTCGGATAGATCTAGGATGCATTATGTCTTTTACATACAAATTATATTTTTCATAAAAACCAATATCACCAGTCTGCGCATACAGTTTAGTAAAAATATAATTAGCTGTTTCGTCTGGAGAAACCCATTTTACAAAATCAATATCTTTCTCACTTTTTGCATATTCTTGAGTTAAATAATTAAAAGAACTACTTGCTAGAAAAAAGAAACAAGCCAAAAACAAAACTATAAGTCCCCTCCAATTATTTTTAATCAATTTTTGAAACATAAATCTTATTTTTTAATTATTATCATATAGTAGTATTATTTTAAATTTAGTATTATTTTTTCTGTCATTCCCGCCCCGTTAAACGGGATAAACTTCGGCGGGAATCTAGGTGTATAAAGTAATAATTTTTTTAATTAAAACTAAACTACTTCAACACTTAATACTACGTTCTAAAATTATTTTTTAAAATAATATTTTTACTACGCACTCCTGGATTCCCTTCCCTCACTTCGTTCGCCGGGAATGACAGAAAGAGATACTTCGTTCGCCGGGAATGACAGAAAAACTGAATTTTAAATAATACCACTATATTTTACGATTTCTGATATTTAAAAAAACCGAATAATTTTATTAACAAATTTTCGGTTTTTTAAAGATTTTATAGTGTTTGAATTTTTAAAATATATTTACCCTCAGCTCTATCAAACTTATTCTTATTCATCAAAGCTAAAATAACTGTGGCTTTTTTTACTAACCTTTTATTCAAAACTCCTTGAATAATTTCTTCCCGAGATAAAGGTCGCTTAGCTTCTAATAATATTTCTTCAATTACATCAATTACTGTGCCTCTGCGAAATCCCCATTCAGTCAAACCATAAAGACCTCTTCCGACTAAAACATATCTTTTATCTAAAATTAATTCATTATGCACAGTCGCAGGATTAGCTATTTTACTATCAAAACCTGTTTTATTAATCGTTTCAGCAATCTCTACAAAATGCATTGGCTCTTTTTTGTTTTTTAATACTAAATAAATTTTATCATTAATTGTTTTTGGCCTTATTTCTGCTAATCTTTCATGTCCCCAATGACCAAATTTATTTTGTTTAATCCTTTTTATTGCTCGCAAAATAGTATAAATAGGCTTATTAGAATTTATAATTTCAATATGTTCTTCTTCAAAATTCTTTTTAATCACCTTTCCTAAGTTTATTGTATCATCTTCTATTTTAAATTTTTCTTTATGTTTTTCGTAAGTTTTTAAAGTATTAATCAAGTTAATTAATTCTTTAGTTGTATAAATATTATTATCTTTTGAAATTTTTTCGTAAAATTCACTAGCAATTTCTTCCAAATGATTATGATCTTGATATTTTAATTTATATGCAATATCAAAAATCTTAGATTTACTAATTACTTCAAATTTATCATGGAGAAGTTTAGTTATCAAAAAATTAAGATAATTTTTATGAATCAATTTATCATAATTTTTAAAATTACTTCCTTCTGAAGAAAAATCAGTCAAAGCATCAAGCAAATATTCTTTTTCCATTAATCCACCATGACTTTCAAGAAGTTGAGATATTACTTTTTTTAAGTTATCTAAATATTTACTTAAATGTTCTAATTCTCTTAATTTTTTTACACCGAAAGTCTCTATTTGACGGACTCTTTCACGAGTTAGCTTATGAGCTTTTCCTATTTTTTCCAAGGTCTCTTTACGACCACTATGAAGGCCATGTCTTCTAATCAAAATATCTCTTTCTCGATCAGATAATTCTTTAAATAAACTATCAATAATCAAAATAGCATCAAGATTAGACACCTCCTCTTTTTTCTTGTTTTTTATTATTTGATCTAAAATTGAAACATTACTATCCATAGTTGTTTCTAGCTAGATTCAAGACATAGGGGAAACTTGTATCTAAAGTTAAAATAAAAAAATATAATAAATTAAATCTTAGTGACTTAATTATTATTAATTAAAATAATATCCGCATGAAGTTCAAAAAAACTATATCATAAAAATATGTTTTAGTCAATTGAAAATAAATTTGCCTATTTTAAATAAAAAAATAAAATAAATTTGACAATAACTATTCTTTATGATAACTTTTTTTTATAAATTACTTAAAGTCTTTATTTTTTTCTCTCTATAAAATCTTTTTAATCTTAATTTAATAAGCTCATCAATTAAATCAAATTTCTATTTTTTTAATAATTTTATACAAAAAAATTTCAAATTCTACACATTTGTCAAAATAATTTTTTATAGCTATAATAATTATAAGAAATATAAAAAATTTAATTTATATAATTTATGATGAATGACATAATTCCTCCAAAAAACACAGAAGATTTAGAAGAAATTCAAACTACAGAAGAAATAAAAAATGATTTTACTGTATTTGAAAAACCAAAACCAAAAAATCCTTGTCCAAGAAAAAAAGGATTTTTTAAATTTTTAGCTTATTTAAGTATTTTTGCTTTTACAATATTAGCTGTATTCAGTTCACAAGTTCTTATTTCAAAACATGATACTGATTCTTGGATAGCTAGTTTACCTATTTTTAAACAAATAAAAAATCTTGCTGAAAGTGCAGAAAAAGAATTAAAAGGAGAAGAACAGAATAGAATCAATATTATATTACTCGGCATAGGTGGGAAAAATCATGATGGTGGAAATCTTACTGACACTATAATCCTTACAAGCTTAAACCCAAAAGACAAAAAAGTAGCTATGACTTCCATTCCAAGAGACTTAGCTGTCCCTATAGAAAATCACGGCTGGGGAAAAATCAATAGCATCAATGCTTATGCTGAAAAAGAAGAACCAGGAACAGGAAGCCTAGCTACTAGTCAAGCTATTAGTGATTTACTTGATGTGCCAATTGATTATTATATAAAAGTTGATTTTGAAGGTTTTATGAATATTGTTGATGAACTAGGAGGGGTAGATGTTTTGGTAGAAAACACTTTGGATGATTATAGCTATCCTGTAATGGGTAGAGAAGATGATCCTAGTTATAATTCAAGATATGAACACTTACATGTTGAAAAAGGATTACAACATATGGATGGATCCTTGGCTTTAAAATTTGCTAGATCAAGACACGGAATTAATGGCGAAGGATCTGATTTTGCTAGAGCTAAAAGACAACAATTAGTTATAGAAGCTATTAAAGAAAAAGCTTTGAGCGCAAAAAACTTATTAAAACCTGTAATGCTTACTAATATTTTTAACGAATTAAGTGAGCATATTGATACTAATCTCAAAGTTTGGGAAATCGTTAAATTATGGGATAATTTTAAAGATGTAACTAAAGATGATATTACTAACAAAGTATTAGATAATAGTCCTAGTGGATTATTAGTTAATGAACGAGGAGAAACTGGAGCTTATTTACTTGCTCCTCGTAGTGGTGATTTCAAAGAAATTCAATATTTTGTAAAAAATATTTTTGAAGATCAAGCAACAAGTACTGTTGAAGAAAAAATAAAAGTAGAAATAAGAAATGGCACATGGATCAATGGTTTAGCCTCAAAAGAAGCACTTGATGTTGAAAAACTTGGTTTCATTGTCACTAAAATAGGCAACGCTAGTAGACAAAACTTTGAAAAGTCTGTAATATATGATTTAAGTTATGGAGAAAAAATGAAATCCTTAACATTATTAAAAGAAGCAACTGGAGCAAATATTTCTTTTGGTCTACCTGATTGGCTAAAACAAGATATTGAGAATGAAATAACAGATGAAGAAGATCCTATTGAACCTGATTTTGTGCTTGTTCTTGGACAAAATGCAGATGAAACACATTCTGGAGCTGCTAATGTTGAATAAATTTAAAAAAATATGACAAAAAATAACGAACAAACAATGGTTGTCCTTTTTGGTAGAACAAATGTAGGAAAATCAACTCTTTTTAACTGTTTAACTGAAAAAAGAAAAGCTTTAGTTTCAGAAATTGAAGGCACTACTAGAGATAGTATTATTGGTAATGTTTCTTGGGAAGATAAGCATTTTCAACTAATTGATACCGGAGGAATTATGGATTTAAGTGTCCTAACAAACAGAAAAAGAGATTTAAGAAGAATAAAAGAAGATGCTATTGATGAAAAAGTTCAAAGACAAGCTAGACAATATCTAGAAAAAGCAGACTTAATTCTTTTTTTAGTAGATGCAAAATCAGGTATCCTACCTGATGACAAAAAAATGGCTTTAGCTTTAAAAAAAATTTTACCAGACACTTCTAATATTATTTTAGTAGTCAATAAAGCAGATAGCCCAACAATTAGAAAAGACATTGCCGAATTTAACAAATTATCATTAGGAGAACCTTTGGCAATTTCAGCAGCAACTGGATCTGGAACTGGAGATTTACTTGATCTGATTAAAAAAAAATTAGACAATTTGAAAATTGGTAATGAAGAAATAAAAAAAAGTGAAAAAATAAATACAATTAATGTAACAATTATCGGCAAACCAAATGTTGGAAAATCAAGTTTAGTAAATGCAATCACTAATGAAGACCGTATCATTGTTAGCCCGATTGAACATACTACTCGTGAACCACAAGACACTTATATTGAGCACAAGGATAAAATCATTAATTTGATTGATACAGCAGGAATCAGTAGACAAGGACAAAAAAGTGCAAAACATAAAAGATTTAATAGTGCCCTAGAAAAACTAAGTATCACTAAGACAATAGCCACTCTACGAAGAGCTGATGTTTGTCTATTAATTATAGATATTAGTCAAGAGCTTACCCAACAAGAAGCAAAAATCATTGATGAAATTGTAAAACATAATATTGGTTTAATAATTTTAGCAAACAAATGGGATTTAGTAGAAAAAAAAGACACAAAAGCCTATACTGAAAAAATTTATTCCAAATTGCCTTTTATAAAATGGGCACCTATTCAATTTACTTCAGCTAAAACAGGAGCAAAAGTTGAAAAAGTGCTTGACTTAATCTTGGAAATACACGAAAGTCGTCAAATAAAAGTAAGTGAAAATGCTTTATCAAAATTTTTACATAATATCATAAAAAAACATCGTCCTCAAAAAGCTAAAGGAGTAAAACAACCTTTTATTTATGAGCTAAAACAAGAGCCAAATGATGCTCCTGTCTTTTCAGTTCGCCTAAGATCTGATGATTCTCTTTTAGGGGCTTATATAAAATATATAGAGAATCAACTAAGAAAAAAATTTGGCTTTATTGGAACACCTATAAAAATAATCATTAAAAGAAACAAAAAAGTTCATGGAAGAGCAGATTCTTCTTCAAGTTAAGCCTTTGACATTTAATCTTCAACTAATATGAAAATAATAGCAGGACTAGGAAATCCTGGTGAAAAATATGAAAATACTCGTCATAATATAGGTTTTATGATGATTGATGAGTTTGCTAAACAGCAATCATTGTCTTGGCGAGAAGAAAAAAAATTCAAAGCCTTGGTTTGTAGATTTGAAGATAATATTTTAGTAAAACCTTTGACTTTTATGAATGAATCAGGACAAGCTATACAAAATATTATGAATTATTATAATCTTTTGCCAAAAAAAATGGGATTTCTCAAAGAAAAAGATTGTGATTTGAGTAATATTTTAACAGTTATTCATGATGAATTAGATATTGATTTTGGTAAATTTAAAATCTCTACTAACCGCGGGCCAGCAGGACATAATGGCATAAAATCAATTATCAATCAGCTTAAAACAAAAAATTTTAAACGACTAAGAATAGGTATAAAAAACAAAGATTTAGAAGTAATTCCTGTTCTTGGTTTTGTTTTGCAAAGATTTAAAAAAGAAGAATTAGTTTTTATAAAAAAAGATTTAACTAAAGAAGTAATAAAAAATATTCAATTTTCCATCTAAGAGCTAGGGGCTACCCTTTTTAAGAACGGAGAAAAACCAAGGAGGGTAGGTTTTCTTCCGTCCCCTCTTAGACAGAAAATTGAATATTTATAAATTTTGATTTAATTTTTCATTTCTAAATCTTAGTAAATTATCAAAAAAAATCATTTCTGTCAATAAATATTTATATAACTAACATTAAACAAAATATAAAAATATTTTATAATCATAATTTTACTTCTAAAAAATTAAAAATATTCAAATAAGCCATTTCTGAATAACCACTTACATTACAAAACTAAATAAAAACTAAATATTTACTATAATTTATTTTTTTATGTTATAATAAAAAAATTAAAATAAATTTTTTTAAAAATATTATTTTATTAGCTCTTTAAAATTTTAAAAAACTACAATAATACAAAATTAGTTATTAATTTTTTTTTGTAATGTCTATTTGCTAATTTTTAATAAACATTATAGATTTGTGATTGGTTAAAGATAAAAAGATATATTAAAAAAAATAATCAGCAACCACAATCAATAAAAAGCTTTAAAATTGTATATAAAAAATTATTATTATGTTAATGATTTATAAAGATTATTTTAATATAAATTAATAACCTTAAAAGGATAAATTTAAATGAATTTTTTTAACATTTTTAAGAAAAAAATTTTAGCTAATTGCGGACATAAAACTTTTGAAAAAGCAACAATAACAGCTTTCGGCAGTAGTTGTAAAACTAAAATACCAATTATTAATAATAAAACAGACTATTGTCATCGTTGTCTTGAAAAAATGGCGATTAGATGTGCTTGGTGTGGTAAAACTATTTTTATTGGTGATCCAATTACTCTTTATTCTCTAAAAGACAAAAGCTACAAAATGCCTGGATATGCAGTATTTTATGATAAAGAATACAATTCATACATCGGTTGTCTTCGTTGGGATTGTGCTCAAACAGGTGCAGATAGAGCTGGGTTTTGGTATCCGCCAGGAAGAGTTATACGCGTTCCTTCTATTCTTGAAATGGCAATGCAAAAAAGTAAAATGGCTTGTATTAATAACCTAAACGATGTCGAAGAAGCAGTAAAATACTTATAAATATAAAAAAGGAGTGATAAAATATCGCTCCTTTTATTCTTTTATAAATAAAACTGTATTTTGAACTACACTTAGTTACAAGTAACTGGTCACTGTCATTCTGAACGTAGCAATAGCGGAGATTCAGAATCCCACAAAATATAGTACTAATTTAGATTTTACTGAAAAACTTGGTTCAATAACAATGGGATCCTGAATAAATTTTTTTCCGTTTCACTACAAAAAATTTTTCAGGATGACAGTACTCAGTGACCAGTTACAGTTACAAAATTGACAAAAATATAAAATTATACTAAGTTAAATTATTAAAAATTAATTTATTAATTTAATGTATAATTTTAAAAAATATGAATAATTTTACAAAGAAAATAATTATTTGCTTGTCAATTTTTTCTATAATTTTTTCTTTCACACTAAACATAAATGCTCTAAGCCCCCTATCTTACAGCGAAGCTTATGCTAGTCTTGTGAAAATAAATCTGTTTACTCTAAATAATCAAGGTTTTCTAGAAAACATTTCAAGCGATGCTGGAGTAATTATTAGCTCTGATGGATTGGTTTTAACTAATTATTATGACGCTACAAGCTCAAAAGATTTTGCTTATCAAATTTGCTTGAATATTGAAAAAAATGCTGAACCTGAATGTAAATATATAGCAAGATTAATTACTAATGACAAAGAAAAAAATCTTAGTTTATTAAAAATTGAAAATATTTCAGGACTTACTTATCGACAAGATTTTCCATATTTGAAATTATCAAATTCTGTAAACGAAGCAGGAAATGATCTTAATATTCTTTTTTACCAAAATATTGACAATAAAACTCTTGGTAAATCTTTTAAAACAAAAATAAATGAAAAAACAAATAAATATAGTTTTAATTGGATAAAAACTAATGAATCTTTTTCTTTTAATGATTCTTTAAAATTTAAAATTGGAATTGACAAAAATGGAAAATTAATTGCCATAACAAATGAAACATATCCTGATACTAAAGAAGATAATAATTATTTATTAGAAATAATTTCAATTGAGCAATGGATTAATAATAATGAATTTAAAACTTCTCAAATCAGCTCCCTAGAATATAGAATGATTGATTTTATTAAAAAAAATATTAATTTATCAAGCTCAAAAACTTTTAATCTTAATTATCCAAATTTTTCCATAAACAAACCAGAAAGTTTTGATTTTGTTTATGATTCTGAAGATAATTTAAAAATGTATAATAAAGTTGATAAAAATGGTGGTTTTATCAATATTTCATTATTAAAATTTCCTTATAAAGTAACTAATGATGATTTAGATTGGATTTTTAAATTTGATAAACTAGAAAATTTATCATCTTTAAATATCATACAAAAAGAAGATGTAAAAATTGATGAAAAAAATGGAAAAAGAATTAATTTTTCTATTTTAAATGAACAAAAAAATGCTTACTATATTCCTCATGAAGAATTTATTATTAAAATTGATTATGATTATGGAGATTCTTTAAAAGATAAAGATAAAGTTAATAAATCAATAAGTTCTCTTAATTTTGATAATTATGCTTCAAATCCAGAATACACTGATTTACTTAAAATTAATAATCATAAACTTAATATAAAAAATTTAATTAAAGAAAAAGAAGAAAATATTAAATCATTAAATAATGAAATAAAATCAAATAATGAAACAATAATAAAAGATGTAACTCCAACAACAACTGAGGATAATTTCAATGAATCTATTGCTATATGGAATAATATGAAAAAGCAAAGTATTGGTATTTTAAATCGTAATTTATACAAAATTTCAATTGGAATAATAAGTGATGAAAATGAACTTGATTCTGACAATGATGGTTTAGCTGACAAATTAGAAAAAACTCTTAATTTAAATCCAAATAACAAAGATACTGATGGCGATGGTTATAATGATAAGCTAGAAATTGATAATAACTACAGTCCTTGGGGAATTGGAAAACAAAATATTGATTATGAATTTTCAGAAAATCAAAAAGGTAAAGTTTTTCTTCAAATAGAAAAAAATGGTGAACTTTGGTATGTTAATCCGCTTGATAATAAAAGATATTATTTATCAAATACAATAGATCTTTTAAATTTAAAAAGATATTTAGGATTAGATGATTTAAATTAAATAATCACCTATAATAAAAATTATTGTCATATAGTGGTATTATTTTAAATTTAATACTATATTATTTTTTTGTCATTCCATTCTTTTCTGTCATTCCCGTGAAAACGGGAATCTAGGTGTATAAAACAATAATTTTTTAATTAAAACAAACTACTTCAATAATTAATATTACGCTTTAAGATTATTTTTTAAAACAATATTTTTACTACGCCATTCTAGATTCCCTTCCCTCACTTCGTTCGCCGGGAATGACAAAAAAACTGAATTTAAAATAATACCACTATCTTTTGTAAAATCAATTTTGACTTTTTCAAAAAATTATTATATCTTTTATATATAATAAACATTTAATTTAAAATTTCAAATGAAATACGATGTTATAATTGGCTTAGAAATTCATGCTGAGTTAAAAACTAAATCAAAAATGTTCTGTGCTTGTGATAATAATTCAGATCAAGCAAAACCAAATACAAAAGTTTGCCCTGTCTGTATGGGACATCCAGGAACATTGCCAGTGCCAAACAAACAAGCTATTGAATGGACTATCCTAACAGGACTTGCTTTAAACTGTAAAGTAAATAAACAAAGTAAATTTGATCGTAAAAATTATTTTTATCCAGATTTACCAAAAGGCTATCAAATATCTCAATTTGATCTTCCTTTTGTTTTTGATGGAGAAATAAAAATTGATAATGAAATTGTTAAAATAACAAGAATCCACTTAGAAGAAGATACTGCCAAATCAACTCATCCAGCAAACAAAGATTATTCTTTGATTGACTATAATCGTTCTAGCACTCCCCTAATGGAAATGGTGACTGAACCGACTATTAGCTCAGCTGAAATCGCTAAAAAGTTTTGCCAAAGATATCAACAAACTCTCCGCTATTTACAAATTAGTGATGCTGATATGGAAAAAGGCCAAATGCGTTGTGAAGCTAACATTAGTTTACAAGAAAAAGGTAAATGGGCGTATTTGGGTAATTGTGAAATCAAGGCCATTGGTGATTACAAACTAAATCCAAAAGTTGAAGTAAAAAACATAAATTCTTTTAAAGCTTTAGAAAAAGCAATTAATTATGAAATTGAAAGACAAACAAAAGCCCTAGAAAGTAACGAACAATTAATTCAAGAAACCAGAGGCTGGGACGAAAATAAAGCGAAAACTATTTCTCAAAGAAAAAAAGAAACTTCTGCTGATTATCGTTATTTTCCAGAACCTGATATTCCTCCTATAAATATTAGTGATGAATGGATTATGGAAATAAGGAAAAATTTAATAGAAACACCAAATGCTAAAAAAATAAGATTTATAGAAGAATATAATTTTAGTGATGAAATAGCAGAGATTTTAATAAATGAAAAAAATTTAGCTGATTATACTGAAAAAGTAATTTCAGAATTAGAAGCATGGATCCTGACAAACAATGCTGACTGGAAAAAAGATAAGCAAAAGCTTATTAATTTGACTGCTAATTGGTTAACTAGCGAACTTTTTAAACATTTAAAAGAAGACAACCTAAAAATTTCTCAAATCAAAATCACTCCTGAAAATTTTGCAGAACTTATTTCTTTGATTTATAGCAACAAAATCAATTCTTCTGCTGGACAAATTATTTTAGAAGAAATGTATAAAAAAGGTGGAGATCCAAGTAATATTATGAGTGACAAAAATCTAGAACAGCTTGATAATGATAATGAATTAGAAAATCTTGCTGATTTAATCATAAAAAATAATCCAAATCAAGTAGAACAATACAAAAATGGCAAAGAAAATTTAATTCAATATTTTGTAGGACAACTAATGAAAGAAACAAAAGGAAAAGCTAATCCTCAAAAATCTCAAGAAATTTTCAAAAATAAATTAAAATAATAAAATCAAAACTATAAAAAAGCGGATAAATTACAAGAGTAATATCCGCTTTTTTGACATTTATAAATTATAATGCTAATAATAAAAGTAAATTGCTCTTTGACAAATTATAAGATGTAAATTATTAATAAAAATAAAACAAATAACAAAGGAATATAAAAATGAAAATCTGGAAAGAATTGTTAATTTTGTTAATTTTTTTTGTTTTGCTTTTGATTAGTTTATTTGGATTTATTGTAACAAAAAATGGAGGAATTATTGACGATTATATTATCATAAAAAATGATAAGTTTAGCTTAATGCAACAACAAGTAAAAGATCTTTGCGGTGATAGTCTACAAATTGGTGATGAATTACTTTTTGGAATTTCTTTTCCTAAAGGAATTAATGGGATAGAAGATTTAAAAAAAATTAAAAATTTTTCTAATGAAGTTGAAAAATTTTTTTATCCAGAAAGTACACAAAGTTTAGTGAACATAACTAATTACAAAGTGATTAAAAAAGGAGAATTTGAAGAAGATGTAAGTGATTTTTATATTAATAAAAATTTATTTACTGATAAAAAATGGAAATTATTAGACTGGAAAAAAGATATATTAAAAAATAATAACGCAAAAGATATTTTCATTGGGGAAAACTTCAACTATGCTCTAATAATCGTTTTTATCAAAGAACCTTATAACGAAAATGAGTTAAAAAGTAAAATTATTGAATTTTTAGAAGGACGGGCAATCCCTTCTTGGATGAATAAAATTTTTTCTCCTGCTTTTGGTTCTGAAAAAATTTTTCTTGATTTTCTAAAAAAACATAATTTAATTAGCTGGATAAACTATTTTAGAAATGATGTTTACCCTAGTGAAAAATATAGAGATGTATTTGTTACAGGATGGCCAATAGCAAGACCGCTGATGACTGCTTCGTTATTATCAAGCTTATTAACACTATCTTTGATTGGAATAATTATTTCAGCTTTTTTCGCCTATAAAGCCCTTAAAAGCTATAAACAAACTTTTATCCTTTTATTGATTATTATTTTTGGATTTTTAATTGTTCGTGGAAGTATTGGCTTAATGCAGACAGTAACTGCTTCAGGATTATCCATATTTTTATTTTTTGGAAAACCAATTATGGAGCGAGTTTATATTATGCTTGCTTTTACATCTACCATCATTGCTGGCAATTCTTTTGCCTTGCGAAAACTAGAAACATATAATGAAATAAAATTATTGTGTCCAAACTTAAGTCGCAAAAAAATTTGGGAATTAACAAAAGTTGTTAATGGAAGAATGCTTCTCATTTTAGTTATTGCTTCTTATGATTTTGCTAGTCAATATCAAATAGGAGTTCGCGGTTTAATGGAAATAGGTTTTTTGTCTGTAATTGCTTTACTATTTCTCTTTTTTGCCTGTATTTATCTTCTACCAAGTCTACATATTTTAATAGGAGGAGAAACAAAATCTGGAAGTTTAGAAAAAAATAAAAAAAATTATTTAGACAAACTTGTTAATTGTTGTTACAAAACTATAAATTATTTTCCAACAAAAAAAACAAAAAAAATTGCTTTATTAACAGTTTTAATTCCATTTTCATTAGTAATGATAATGATTTTTTCTGATTTTATTAAACTTACTGGTAATTTTAAATTCATCAGTACTAATACAAACCCATTAGAATATATAGTTGGAACAATTACTTATAAAGGAGCAAAATTCTTAAATCAAGCACAAAATTTTGGCTTTGGTATTTCAAAGATAGTTATCTCGCCTATTGATAAAGATATTAATAATCCTTTATTTATTAAAAGCGTTGATGATTTTTTGGAAGAAATAAGCAAGTTTGAAAAAGTAAAAACTGTAAAGTCAATCACTAGCACGATTAAAACAATAGCTAAAGTTGATTATAATCTTGACTTTCCAAAAAATCAAGAGCAGTTAAAAGATATTTTTGATTCTATGTCTTCTGATTTAGGGCCAGCACAAAAGCCTTTTTATTGGTGCGATAAAGCTCTTGTAATTTTTGTATCTCATAGTGGAGATAGTTCAACAATGCAAAATGATTTGCATGAAAGAATAATTGAATTAAGTAAAAATAAAAAATTCGCCACAAAATTCAAAACATTTTTACCTTGCAAATCAGGAACTTATGCACGCGGTGATTATTATATTGTTACTAATACACCAATCAATATAATCACTTCCTGGATTTTTACTTTTTTTGCTTGTTTTGTTTGGATCTATTATGTTAATTTAAGCAATTATGACAAAGTTAGTAGATACACGCTTAGTCCCTTTTTTGCTAGCATTTTGATTATTATGCCTTTTGTTTTTTCTATATCTATGATTACTTTAGTAATGGTAATTTTTAGAATTCCCCTAGACCAGGCAACCGCTTGCATAAATCCTTTATCGCTAAATGCGGCTATTGATTTCAACATTTACTTCATAGCTGATTATCATTTAGCTTTAATTAATAAAATGAACCAAAAACAAGCACTTCATTATTCTCTTAAAACTAAAGGTAAATTAATTTTGCTTGATGTTTTAATTAATGCTATTTGCTTTTTACCACTAGTAGTTGCGCCATTTATTCCTATCAAAAGATTGGGATTAATTTTGGCTGTTACCTTATTATTCAACGGTTTTGCTGCTTTAGTAATTATGCCAGCTATGATTTCATGGGCAATTATTCCGAGGACTAAAGCTATTGGTTTACATAAATTTATACTTAGTTATTATCAGAAAATTTTGAATAGATTTTTAACTTTAAAAGACAGACAGAAAATGATTTCTAACTATTATCAATTAAGTTTAAAAGGAGAAGAAAAATGAAAAAAATTACTATCATCACTTTAATTTTTGTATTATTTTCAAACAATCAACTTTTGGCAGAATTAACTGCAAAAAATGTAGTTATTAAATGTTGGGAAAACTATAGATATCAAGGAACTGAACAGACAGAAATAGAAACTAAAACAATCACTAAAGAAAATGTAACAATAGAAAGAAGCTTTATTTATTGGATAAATTTCATCAATAATGACTATGAAAATTTTGAAGATATTACCGTAACAAAATTAATTTACCCAAAAGAAAAAGAAGGATTAGCAATTAGGACCCAACGGACAGGAGAAGAAAATATCATTGAAATAAAAAGAAAATCGCAATCTAATTTAAGAAGAATATCTTCAAAAAGACAAGGCTCTTATTTTTCAGATACAGCTATTGAAGAAGAAGATTTTAGCAAATTTACAGGAGAAAATATTAATCAATTTAAATGGTCTATTAGTAAAAAAGATAAGAGTTACTACATAATAGAAGCAATTCCTTTAACAGATACTGATACTGCTTATGAAAAAAGAATTTTTTGGATAGATAAAATATCATTTCACATTTTAATGATTGAATATTACAAAAATGGAATGATCAGTAAAACACAAAAAAACACTGGCATAAGTTTTGTAAATAATAAATGGAGAGTTGATAAAGCAATTTTTGAGGATATAATCGTTGGCACAACAACTCTCTTAATAAAGAATAGAGTTATGAATAATAATTTGCCTGAGAAAATTTTTAAAAGAGGTTTTCTCTTAGAATAAAAAAATCCCTTGTTGTATTTTTATTTATACAACAAGGGTTATCCAATAAAAGGAGAATGAGAAAATGGAAAAAATTAATAAAAGCGTTTATTTTTTATTTATTGCGATTATCTTAATAATTCTTTGCAAACTTAGTATTGCAGAAACTAATTTTCTGCAGAAAGAAGATGATTCTATTTTTGTTGGCAAAGTTATTTATCCTGATTGGATGAAAAAAGAAAAAATTGACAAAGCAATAATTGAAGAAAAACCTAAATTAATAACAAAAACTTTAACTTTTAAGATAGAAAAAAATCCTTCTATTAAGAATTCTTCTTTGAAATCAATCTACAAAAAAAGTTATGAAAAAACAGAAAAAGAAACAATTGTAACTATACTTGATACAAAAAAATTTCAAGACAAAAAGCCTAAAGAAGAAGAAAAAAAAGAAAATACAAAAACAAAACAAATCAAACCTTCCGCTTCTTTTGATTTTAAAATAAGCGCTGATACAGAGATGTTTGCGTCAAGTTTTCTAAACACAAAACAAGGGAAAGAAAAAGAATTTGCAGAAATTCGTTTTTTGCCATCAGTTTCTTGTAATTATAACAACTTTAATTTTACAGTCAAAGGAGATTTAAGATTAGATTCACAAAATTATGCAAAACAAATTGTCAATAATATCAATGAATCAATTGATTTGTGGTCTGTTAATATTCGTGAAGCTTATGTCAGTTATTTTGGAAATATAATAAAAACAAAAATAGGAAAACAACTAATTGATTGGTCGCATGTTGATACAGTAGCTATTAGTGATTTTGGACCAAGAGATTACACTGATGCCACAAGATGGGAAAGAATTGCTATTCCTGCAATAAACATAAAAGCAGAATTTAATAATGCTTTTTTTGAAGGATTTTATAGTCCTTACTTTACTCCATCAAAAATGCCTAACAAAGAAAGCAGAATTTCTCAAAGCACTGGAGATTTATTAATTGACAATAATAAATTGGACGAAAATTATCGCCAATTTGGAATTCAAACAGGGCTTTATCTTCAAGATTTAAATATCTTTTTTAATTTCTTTGACGGCAATAATCCAACGCCTTATTATGATTTAACTTTCAAGACTGATAATAATCCAATATTATCCAGCAAATATGTCCCCCAAAAAAAATATTCAATAACCCTTGAAAAAGAAATTAATGGGTTTATGGGAAGAACTGAAATAGGACATATTGATCAAAAAGGCGAAGAAAACTATGATCAAATAACCCTTGCTATTGATAAACAATGGTATGGTGTTATTAGTGATTTAGACAATTTTTTTCTTTTGCTTCAATATACAAAAAGCAAAGAAAAAATGAAAAAATATAATGTAGGAAGAGTATTTGACAACACTATTACAGCTAAAGCTGAATATCAAGCTAATCCTACTACAAAAATAAATTTAAATGCTGTTTATGATTTAGATGACCAAGGATCTTATCTAAATCCAAGCATAATAAAACAAATAACACAAAATACAGAAATGGAAGTTGGGGCTGATTTTATCAAAGGATCTCCTCAATTTATTGCAGAAAAAAATGAAAAAAGAGTATATTTAAAATTTTCAATAAATTTTTAAATGCTCTACTAAAAACAATAAGCGGATTCCCTACAAAATGTAGTATCCGCTTTTTTTTATAATAAAAAAACAATATAAAAAATAATATAAAATATTCTAAAAATAATAAATAATATAAGCCATTTTTATTATAAAAATTATCAAAAAATTTACTCTTGCCAATATTTCATTTTTTGCTATAATAAACTTAAAATTATTAAAACTTAAGAAATTCATGTTAAAAATCAAAAAAGAAGGAGTTATTCTTAAACCGACAAAATTAGAATTTGAGACAAGAGCTATCTTTAATCCAGGAATTTTGCAAGAAGGAAATACTGTTCATATTATTTATCGTGCAGTAGACGAAAAACATATTTCTTGTCTGGGCTATGCAAGGCTTGAAGGTCCTCTAAAAGTTGTAGAAAAATGGGACAAGCCTTATCTTTATCCTCGCTATAAATACGAAAAAAAAGGTATTGAAGATGCAAGAGTAGTAAAAATTGGTAATACTATTTATCTAACCTATGTTGTTCATGATGGCAAAAACGCACTAACTGCTTATCGCTATGGACCTTCTCTTTTTAAACTAAAAAAAGGAGGGATTATTTCTCCTCAAATCACCTACAAACAAGCTGCTAAACTTTTTGGCCAATGCAAATTAAAAGACGATTATTTTTCTTTTAAATCTTATTATACTGATTATGCTGGATCAGATGTTTTGGTTTGGGACAAAGACGGTTTTTTCTTTCCTGAAAAAATAAAAAATCAATATATTTTTGTTCATAGAATCCTACCAGATATTCAAATTGCTCCTGCAAAACATATTTACCTTTTAAAAACAAAAGATTATTGGAAAAGAAATTTACAAAAACTAGACAAATCCGTTGTCCTAGAACCTAGCCACGGCTGGGAAACGAGACACATAGGAGGAGGAGCTCCACCAATAAAAACAAAAGCTGGATGGCTTTTAATTTACCACGGTGTAGAACCAAAAAACGATGGCAGAACTTATCATGCTGGAGCTGCTTTACTGGATTTAAAAAATCCTACTAAGGTAATTGCTCGCATGAGCGAACCTTTTCTATCTCCTTCTGAAAATTATGAAAAAACAGGTTATGTGGATAATGTTGTCTTTCCAACAGGGACTTCTATTTTTGGTAAAAAATTATATATTTATTATGGCACAGCTGATTCAAAAATAGCTGTTGCTTCTGTTAATTTAGATGAGTTTATCGCTGAAATTCTAAAATACAAACTATAAAAATTCAAACATATTTTAAACTAAAAACTATGTCAAGCCCAAAACCCCCATGCATCCTTTACGTTGGCAGTTTTCCACCTCGTGAATGTGGAATAGCCACTTTTACTCAACGGCTTACTAATGCCATTGATAAAGAATATAGTCCTGAAGTAAAAAGCAAGATCCTAGCAATCAATTACAATGGAACTTCTATTTATAATTATCCTCGCAAGGTAATTATGCAAATCAATGAAACTGAAATTGAAGACTACCTAGATCGAGCCAATGAAATCAACAAAAGAGCTGATATCAAATTAGTCAATATTCAACATGAATATGGTCTTTTTGGTGGAGAACAAGGAGAATTCATCATCCCTTTTCTAGAACTTATAAAAAAACCAATTATCATTACAATGCACACAGTCATTCCAAATCCAGATGAAAAAATGAAAAAAGTTGCTCAACTAATGGCTGAGCGAGCTGAAGGAATAATTGTAATGAACAAAATCGCCCGTGAAATATTAAGCAAAAATTATGATATAAAAATCAACAAAATCAAAGTCATACCTCATGGTGTTTTTCATATTCCTTTTCCTTCAAAGGTGCGATCAAAGAAAAAATTAAATTTGAATGGAAGACTTGTTGTCTCAACTTTTGGAATGATTAGCAAAGACAAAGGTATTGAATATGCTATAGAAGCCTTACCAGCCGTAGTAGAAAAACATCCTGAAGTTCTTTACTTAATAATTGGGGCTACTCATCCTCAAGTATTAAAAGAAGAAGGCGAAAAGTATCGCAACAAATTAAAAGGCTTAATAAAAAAATACAAACTAGAAAATAATGTAAAATTTTATAACAAATATTTAACAGAAGCAGAAGTTGTAGACTTTTTAAAAGCAACAGATATTTATGTTTATCCAATGCTTAATCGCGAGCAAGCATCTTCTGGATCATTATCTGATGCTATGTCTTGTGCTTGTCCATCAATAGCTACATCTAGTCAATATGCAAAAAGTGTTATTAATCAAGAACGAGGAATTTTAGTAAGATTCAAAAATGCTAAAGATATTGAAAAAGCTTTATTAGATCTGATTGCTGACAAAAAAATGAGAAAAGAAATGACTAAAAACACTTATTTTTATACACGTCATATGACTTGGCAAAATGTTGCCTTGTCTTATTTTAAAGAATTTAATCATCATGCTAAAATTTTACCAAAAAGAAAAGATAAGCTTCCTGAAGTTACTTTGGCGTATATCAAAAACTTAACAGATGAATTTGGTATGATTCAATTTGCAAATCATACAAAGCCTGATCTGACTTCTGGCTATTGTCTTGATGACAATGCTAGAGCTTTGATTGGATGCAGTCTTGCTTATTCTCACAAAAAAATAAAATCAACTCTAGAACTAATTGAATTATATTTAAATTTTATTAAATTTACTCAAAAAGAAAATGGTCGTTTTTATAATTTTGTAAATTATTCAAAAGAATTTAATGACAAAGGAGAAAGCGAAGATTCTTTTGGTAGAGCTATTTGGGCATTAGGTGTTGTTATAAAAAATCCTGATTTACCAAAAAAAATAATAGACAAAGCCAAAGAAATCTACAGCAAATCTCATCAATATATCCCCCAACTTCATTCCTTGCGTTCAATCGCTTTTACTTTAATCGGTCTTTGTCATTTAGCAGAAGTTTCTGAAAACAAAAAAGAAAAAGATTTAATCATTTCATATATTAATGACTTAAGTCAAAAATTAATAAACAAATTTGAAGAACATGTTAACGAACAAAAAGATAATTGGGACTGGTTTGAAAATTGTTTAACTTATTCTAATTACAAATTATCTGAAAGTCTTTTTTATGCCTACAAAATAACAGGAAATGAAGTTTATAAAAAAATTGCCAAATTAAGTATTGATTTTTTAATTAAAGTTACTTTTGAAAGAAGAGATTATTTCTTGCCAATCGGACAAGATGGCTGGTATTTTCGCAATGGCAAAAGATCTTATTTTGATCAACAACCAGAAGACACAGCCTCTGCAGTAGAAGCTTTGGTCACTGCTTACAAAATCACTAAAGACAAAAATTATTTTAGCAAAGCCAAGGTAGCCTTTGCTTGGTTTTTAGGGAAAAATCACCTAAACCAAATGGTCTATGATGAAGCAACTGGTGGTTGTTACGATGGACTAGGAAAATATTCACTAAATTTTAATCAAGGAGCTGAATCTAGTTTATCTTATTTTTTAGCTAGATTAGTAATTGAAGAATTGTAAAAAAAACAAATGAACAATCTTGAACTTGAAAAGCAAAAAGCTTTTTGCCACAAACTTGTAAAAAAATATGCAGACTACGAACGAAAAGAATTTGAAGATCGTAATGTCTTAGAAGAAATAATTTTCCCTTATATATTAGCTTATCATAATCCTGGAACTATTCTTGATATTGGCAGAGAAGATTATCAACATTTTTATAATTATTTTTTTGAAGGAAAAATATTATGGACTATTGATAATGACAAAAAACACGCCAAATATGGAGCAAAAAATCATATTATTGATGGAGTGGAAAATCTAGAACAACATTTCAAAGAAAAAAATTATTTTGATTTCATCTTAATGAATGGAGTTTTTGGCTGGGGCTTGAACGAAGAAAACAAAATTGAACAAACAATTAATTCTATTTATAATCTATTAAGCAAAAACGGCGTTTTTGTTATGGGATGGAATGACATTCCTGAGCTAAAACCAATGGATTTAGAAAAAATAAAAGCTTTGAAAAAATTCAAAGCTTATAATTTCCCTCCCCTAAAATCTTCACAATTCAAATGTATTAATGGAGAACATACTTATAATTTTTTTATAAAAAACTAAAATCTTTTTTGAAAAAATCTTAACAAATTTGCATAAACATCATCCTCTGTAGAAATTTCCAGACTTTCAATTTTGTTTTTTTGCAAAATTTCTTTCATTTGATTATATTTTTCTTGTCTTATTCTCTTGTAATTATCTTTTAATTTTTGATCAGAAAGATTAATCATTTGCACACAAGCTGTTTCAATATCTTCTATTTTTAAAACTCCATTATAATCAATAGCTCGTTCAAACTTATCAAAAATATTTACAAAAACAAAATCATGCTTTTTATTCGCTATTCGCAGGGCTGTATTAAATTCTTTTTCTGTGCTTATTTCGTCACTTACAAAAAAACAAATAGTATGTCTTTTCTTTAAATTATTAAGAAAATCAAGAGCTTTTTTTGTATCATTTTTTTTGTATTGATTATTTTCAAAACCATTAATAATCTCTCGCAAAATCCGAAGTAAATGTTTTTTTCCTTTAGTTGGTGGGATATAAGAAAAAAAATCTTGACGATGAAGAATACAAGCAAACTTGTCAGAATTTTTTAAAGCAGAAAACAAAAGAATGGCTGACAATTCTAAAACTATTTCTTTTTTTGTTTTAAGAGTGCTAGAAAAATTCATTGAAGCTGATAAATCAATAATCAAAAAAGTCGTCATCTCTCTTGTCTCTTGAAATCTTTTTACATAAGGAACTCCTTGTTTAGCTGTGCTTATCCAATCAATATAACGAACATCATCACCATCTTCATATCTACGCAAATCACTAAGCTCTAATCCTTGTCCGCGAAAAGAAGATTTATAATTTCCAGCAAAAACTTCATTAACTCGACGATTAGTTATTATTTCTAACTTTTTTATTTTTTTTATGTAATCAAGCTTTTCCATTTTTTTCAAAAATTATCTCTTTTTTGGCGTAACAAAAAAACCCATATATTTACCAAGCATTAATCTAGTTTGAGCTTCAAGCCCAGGGATTGATCCAAAAAATACTATACTAATTGGTAACAATATCCATTCAAAAAACATTAAAACCTTTTTACCAAAACTATAATTAGCAGGTCTTTTTGGCAACAAAAGTGTTGAAACAATTGCAGATAAAACTAAACCAGACATTGCAATCGTCATTAATGTCCTTGTAATAGTTGGTAAATTAGCTGACAACACACTAGCATTAAAATCATTTCCACCAATAAGAATAGGCATCCAACCGATTAGACCAATTATCAAGGCATTTGTTGCCCAAGAATGAAATCCATAAACTTGAATCAAAATTTTCCCTATAAAATCTTTTCTAGGAATCCTATCCCATCTTTTAATGGTGTTAAAAATTAAATAAGGCAAATTTTCTACTCCCCAGCCCCATCTTCGTTGTTGAATATAAAGATTTTTAGCTGTTTTAAAAATAGTTTCATCCATAGTAATATCCATAGAAACAGGATAATACAAAGGCTCAACTCTATAATCTCCATTATAATAACAATAACAATGCCAAAAAATTCTAGAATCTTCAGAAACCATAGTTGTTGACCAAAAATTAACATCAACCAAAGCCCGCCAAGTCATTGAATGCGAAGAATAAGTTGCTAATTTTTCTTGTCTTATTTGTTGCATCATTTGCCAAAAAGTATTTGATGAAGCCGCAATTCTAGCAAAAAATGGAGCCTGCCAAACATTGTTATGATAAATTGGGATAGGCTGATAACTTGCTCTGTGAGGATATTCAACAGTTAAAAATTTATATGCTACACAAAAAAAATAATCAGGATAAATAATCGTATCAATATCAAAAACACTAACAATTATTTTGTCATAATCAAGTTTTTCCTTATCAATAATTTCTTCTTTCACTATTTTAGCCCCCCAAGCTTGATTAGCACCTTTGGCTTTCATTTCTCCTTCTATTCCATCAGGATGAACCGTTACTAAAAAATTTCTAAAGTGTGCTCCTAGCTCTTTTTTTATCCTTTTTGCATTTTCAAAAAATTCAATACCAGCTCGCTCCTCAACTGTTAAAACAATAATTATTTTATCAACTGGATAAGATGAATTTGCTATTGTTTTAATAGTTTGCTTAACTAAATCATAATCTTCTTTATAGGTTGGTAAAATTATTAATTGGATTAAATCGTCAAAAGAAACTTTTAAACTTTTTTCTTCACAAGTATCAAAATATTTTATTTTTATTTCATTATCAGCAAGCACAGAATAACATTTTTCCCTCCAATTAATTTTCATATTTTTTTTCATCTGCTTATACGCTGACAAAAGATAAATACCTAAAAAGACAACCAGTAAAAGCCAATAAACATCAAAAGCAATAATAATATAAGAAGCTATTTGCGGAGAAAAAAAAGATAAAAGAAATAAAAAAATCAATGTTCCCCAAGAAAATATTCCAGGAAACATTTCTAAATATCTATACAATTTTCTATCTTTTCCAGAAAGATCAGAAGCTTTACCAATTTTTAAATAATCCATATATTAAATTTTTAATTTTTAATTTTGAATAAATTTTTTAATAACTAAATTTTTAATTTATTAAAATAAAATATTCAATATCAAAAAATTACTTCTCCTTCATCCTCATCTAAACTAATTTCTTGTTCTTTATTGTTGCTATTATTTTCTTGAGAATTTTTGATTTGATTATCTTTTGTTTTATTTTCATTTTTATTTTCATTATAATCTTTTTTCTGATTCTGATTTTTGCCGAACGAAACAAAATTTGACTTAAAAGCATCAGCTAATGATATTTCTTCAACAATCTTTTGCTCTTCTAATTCTTTTTTTTCTATTATTTTTTTTGCTTGAAAATTATTAGTTTGTTTTGTATTTTCGTTTTTCACTTGATTAGAAATCGCATTGTATTGATTATTTATCACAAATTTTTTTTCTACTTTTATCTTTTCTTTTGGTACTATAATATTCTGTTTAGCTTGTTGTGAAGAAAAATCAGTTTTATTTTCTAATTTTTTTAACTCTTCTTGTTTTAATATTTTTCTTTCTTTAATTTTTTTTTCTCTTTCTTCTTTCTTCAAAGTCAAACATTCTTTACAAAAAACAGGCCTTATTCCATCAGGTTCAAATGCTAATTTCGTTTCACGACCACAACTATCACAATTTGCTTGATGTTTATAGACTTCAGGATCTAATTCTTTTTTGAAATTTTTTGTTTGTCCTTTTTCTTCTTTCTCCTTAGTTAAATTTTCTTCTTCATCTAAATGCCATTTATTTATTCTATCCATAACTGTTTCTTTATCTTTTGCATATTTTTCCCTAGAAACATTAATTACTTTTTCCACATTATTTGTTCTTTCAGCATCCGTAAAAGGAGCTAAACCACGAGCTGAAAAAGGCTCAGAAGCAATACCGTCAATCATTAATTTTAAATATATTTCATATTTTGGCAAACTAAGAATATCTTCAGCCATAAAAGTTGGTTGAAACTCTTTTACTAAAAATTCAGCATCAGTTGCGCCAACACGAAAAACAACCAAAGTGCCGACGTTTCCAAAAACAGCATTACGAACTTCTTCACTTAATTGTTCAATGTATTGATGAGCCAAAATCAAGTTTAAACGATACTTTCTAGCTTCTGATAAAATATTAGCAAAACTGTCTGAAGTGAAATTTTGAAATTCATCAACATACAAATAAAAATCTTTTCTTGTTTTTTCTGAAATATCAACTCTACTCATAGCAGCCAATTGAATCTTAGTAATCATCATAGCTCCTAACAAAGCAGAATTATCTTCACCTATTCTTCCTTTGCTCAAATTTAAGATAAGAATTTTTTTGTTATCCATTATTTCTCTCATATTTATAGTTGATTTAGCTTGACCAACAATATTTCTAATCAAAGAACTTGATAAAAATTGTCCAACTTTATTCTGAATAGGTGCCACTGCTTCTGAAGCAAATTTGTCATTATAGCCTGCAAATTCATTAACCCAAAAAGCTTTAACTACAGGATCTTTAATATTCGCAATCACTTTTTTACGAAAATTTTTGTCAGACAAAATTCTGGTAACAGCCAACAAAGTAGATCCAGGATAATCAAGAATAGCCAAAACCGCATTACGCAAAATATATTCAAGTCTTGGCCCCCAAGAATCAGCCCAAAGTTTTTTAAACACTCCCAAAAGCCCAGATGCTACTAAATGCCGAACATCAGCATCTACTTGTTCCACTACATTAAAAGCAATTGGATAATCAGTATCTGCTGGATTAAAATAAATAACATCATTTATTCTACTAGAAGGAATATATTCAATTACCTTTTCTGCCAAATCTCCATGAGGATCCACCACAGCCACGCCGTTTCCTGCTCTAATATCTTCAATAATCATATTTTCCAAAATCGTTGATTTTCCCATACCAGTTTTTCCAATCAAATACATATGCCGACGTCTATCATCAGTTTTTATTCCAAATTTTTTTCTTTTGTTGCGAAAAGTAGTTTCCGCAAACACAGTAATTCTATCTTCCATCATATTAATTAAAAATTATTTAATATATAGTGATAATATTTTAAATTTAGTCTTATTTTTTCTATCATTCCCGCTTTCTTTTCTGTCATTCCCCCTTTCTTTTCTGTCATTCCCCCTTTCTTTTCTGTCATTCCCCCTTTCTTTTCTGTCATTCCCCCTTTCTTTTCTGTCATTCCCCCTTTCTTTTCTGTCATTCCCCCTTTCTTTTCTGTCATTCCCGCGAAGGCGGGAATCTAGGAGTATAAAGTAATAATTTTTTTAATTAAAACTAAACTACTTCAACACTTAATATTACGCTTTAAGATTATTTTTTAATACAATATTTTTACTACGCACTCCTAGATTCCCTTCCCTCACTTCGTTCGCCGGGAATGACAAAAGATGAAACTTCGTTCGCCGGGAATGACAGAAAAGCTAAATTTTAAATAATGACACTATACAAAAGGTAAATTACTAGGTATATTATTTTTTTCATTATTATCATCAATCTCCTCTTCATTGCTTTTTTTAAATATTTCATCTATATCTTCTTCATTATCTACTTGCACTGAGCTTACCGAAGCATCCTTATCTTCTTCTGACACAAAAATATTTTCATCTAATTCTTTTTTATCTTTTTTTAATCGAAAAACCTCTTCCATTTCTTCATTAAAAGAATTAAAATGTTTTTCTTCATATTTTCCTTGATCTGCCATAGGTAATAAAGCAGGTGGAATTGATTTCTTACCAATTGATTTTTGAATCATTGGTGCTTTAACTACAGATTCAATTGGAAAATGCCAAAGAGTCGCTAATTCTTCTACATTCATCATTGTAGTCGGTGCTCCTAAACCATCATCTCTATTTTTGTAATTATTAACAATTTGATTTTTTAAACTATTTAATCTTGATTCTTTAAAAAAATAAGGAACAGAAGTAAATGTCCTACCAGCATCAGGTTTCATATTATTTAAATCCATATCAGTAAATTGTTTCATATAACCCACAAAACCATTTAAAACCTTTGGCACTTGTTTTACTTCTTTACGAGCAATATACACGAATCTGCTTTTAAAAGCAAATCCTAATTTTGAAATTTTGTTTTGAATAGCTTCTATTTGTTTTTTCTCTTTTGGTTTCAAATCAATCATTTTCAAAGCTTCATCTTTTTTTTCAACTTTAGTTTCTTTTATATCACCCCAAATAGAATAAATAGCTTCTCCTGCATTGGCTAGTGTTCCAACAAAAAAATTTGTAAATTTATCAACAATATTATCTTTTGAAGGAACTTTTTCTTTAAGTATTTTTTTAATCTCTTCATTTCCAGCTTCAATCCAATCAAATCCTTCTGGGATAAGAATTATTTGATACCATAATTGTTCACCTGTTTGTAAACTACTACAAAGGTCCATTAGAGATGCCATTGGATCTTTGAAATATTCTTCATTAGAAGGACCTACTTGATATACAAAACTATCATAAGTTTTTATAGGATAAACCCAATTTTTTGCTTGTAAAAACTCTCCTCCAACACAATCCCATTCATCATCAGGAAAACTAGATGGTAAATCTTTAGTATAATCATCAACTTCGGTAATTTCTGAATCAGGATATTGAGAATAAATAGCTGATTCTACTAAATTACGAAAATTTTCAGGAGTTCTTATTAAAAATTGTGTATAACCATCAATACTAACTATTTCAAAACTAAAAGAAAGTTGAAATTTTCCAACCCAATAATCATCAACTAAGGTAGTAGTTCCATGAGCCCCTAATAAATAAGTAAAAATATTTTCTACTGCTTTTGGTGTTTGAATATTAGCCCGAGGAACATCAATCGCTAACAAAATAAACTTTTGCTGAGATCCCCATTGACCTCTAATATAATTCAACCACATTTCCTTGGCTATCCACAAAAAAAGAATTGCAAAAGGAATCCAACCAAATAAAAACATTACTCTATAAACAAGAACATCAGATGGTAAATTAATAAAATTAATTATAGGACTTAAGTCTATTTCTATATTCATAAATTGATTATAACACAAATTACTATAAAAAATCAAAACCTAATTTTGTAACTGGTCACTGAGTACTGTCATCCTGAAAAATTTTTTGTAGTGAAACGGAAAAAAATTTATTCAGGATCCCATTGCTATTGAACCAAGTTTTTCAGTAAAATCTAAATTAGTACTATATTTTGTGGGATTCTGAATCTCCGCTATTGCTACGTTCAGAATGACAGTGACCAGTTACCTAATTTTCATAAATAAAAAAAAAGAAAATATAAAATTTTCTTTTTTTTGATAAATATTTTGAAAAATTATTCTGTTATTTCTTCTACCGCTTCACTTGGAGAAACTTCATTAATTTGATCTGGATTATTAATTATATCATTCATCATTTCATCAAACAAAATCTCTTTAGCTACAAAACTTTTTTTGTCTTTTATATCTTCTTCGGTAGTCACTCTTAAAATTTGTTTTTCTTTTAAAATAGACAAATCAACTTTTTCTTTGTTAAAAAAATTTGGCGATTCTCCTAGACTTTCTGGATTGAAATTCTCACTATTCATCAAAGCTTCAACTTTTTCATTATAAACTTTCATCTCTGCTTCAAATATTTGTTGATCTTTTTGAGTTAATTTATAAATAATTGTTTGATCATTAATTATTATTTCTCTTTCATCCAAACTAGAATCTGCTAAAGGAGTTAATGGATTAATCTTTATTTTTATGTTTTGGGCATTAATACTCAAAACTTCTCCCTGCACTTCTTTGATTTCAATATCAGCAGGAGGAATCATATTAGACTGTTTTAATCTTTCTTCAGCTGCTTTCCAGCCAGCTTCAAAAGTATTATCACCATTTTTTTGCATTGCCATCTTCCCATTATTATTCATAGGATCATTAACAACACTGTTTTTGTTTATCCCTGCACCTAGCAAAAATCCTAAACCAATAGAAATTGTTGCTGTGACAAAACAAAGGGATAATAATTGTTTGATTGTGTACATAAATGTTTTACTTTTTTAATATTAAAATTTATTTTTTTAAATTTATTGAGAAATAACTTTGCAACAACGAAGAGTACCATAAGTCGCACCAATAACAGTAATTCCTGTCATAACATATCCAGAAGAACAATTATATGAACTGGCACTACCAAAATTATAACTTACATTAGTACAAGTAGCACTAACACTTGAGCCACCTCCTGTTTTATCAGTTCCACAATAAAGCTTTCCAGCGCTTGTATATAATTTACCAGTAGCATTACTACAATTAGCTATACTAGAGTCATAAAACATTACTGACTTTTTAACCATTAACGAATTACCTACATTAATATGACCTTGAGCGGTTATTGAACCGTTTGTTGATATATTATCAACAGAAGTTATATCATTATTATTCATATTCAAATTAGTCGTCGCAATATGATTTCCTAAATTATCTCCTCCTCCAGTTGGCCAACCAGATGATTGATATTTAATTAATAAATTAGCTAAAGAATTAAACAGGCTGGGTGTAAAAGTTGTCCACACGCTACTCCCCGTTTTAAATAAAACCTCATCTCCAAAAATAGCTCTTCCGGTAGTCTGTATCGAACCTTTTACATTAATATATCCTGGAAAAATATAATCACCTGCACTTGGTGAAGTTATACATTGACTAACATTATTTGCTGGGGCCATACACAAATAATTCTTTGCAAAAATTTGAGGAGCAGTAACATTATTCGTTGCTATAATATTAGTAAAACCATTAATTAAACCGCTATTACTACCAAAAATATTACCAGATCCTGTCATAACAATAGCACTAGTTTTTGTAATATCTGCATCCATCTCATTAGTATTTATAATATTTTTTCCATTCATATTCAAATTTTGAGTCGCAATATGATTTCCTAAGTTATCTCCAACAGCCCCACCACCTCCTCCAGTATCATCTGTTTCACAAGTTACTGTTCCATCAGCATTTATAACTCTAATTGAAGATCCTGCCGAACATGAACTTGATACACGCCTTTGTAAATAACTTGTATTAGCTGAAAAAGTTGTCCCAGATAAAGTTAATCCTGAGCCTGCTGAATATGTTGATCCTCCTCCAGTGTCATCTGTCCCACAACGAACATATCCACCACTTGTATACAATTTTCCACTACAATTTGATATACCAGCATTATTTAACCTTAAATTTCCTACAACTACAAAATCTCCTCCCACCCCTAAATTAGATCCAAAATTAAAATTACCACTTTTCTCTTGATATTCTCCTCCACTATTAATTAATACTCCTATATTTTGGTTAGGAGGATTACTTGTCGGAGATTGCCATGCCGCCATAAGAGATCTTAATGATAATGAAAAAGCTAATGTTAATATTATTGTTATTGGCAAATAAAAATAATATTTATTTTTAAATTTATTCATCTTTTTATTGATTTGAACGCAAAGCAAGCTCTCAAATCTATCTTTAATAATTAAAATTACAAATTATTCCCCCCATATTTTTCGCAACTCCTCTAATCTTTTTCCTGCTTCTATTTCTTCTTCTTTTGTTAATCTATTTTTTTCTTCTTTTATAAATTCATTACTTTCCGTACTGCTCGCCTTATTTGTACTCATTATTTCATTTAATTTTTCTATCCTTTTTTCAGCTTCTATCTCTTCTTCTTTTGTTAAATTATTGGTACTAATTTCTTTTTCTTTTAAATTTTTATCTTTTTTCTGATCTTCAACCTTCTCATCATCTAAATCAAAACTTTTCACAAAATTCTCACTCTCTATCCTAATCTTCTCATTACGCTTATTCAAATAATCAACCCCCATCCATGAAAAAGTTATAATAAATGCGACTGCTAAAATTTTTAAAGCTTTTATTGGTTCCATATAAATTATAAATCATTATATCTTGTGTATAATAAATAAATTATAACACAAAATAATCATTTATAAAAATAAAAAAATGTGGATAATTATAAATACTCCATTTTACCTGCTTCTTTTAACTTTTTCACAATAGTTTTTACTTCTGCTGAGTCTTTCAACGATGAAATATACAAAGCATCTCCTGTGTCAATAATTGCTAAATCATTTACATCATTCACCACAACAACTTTCTTTGGCACATTAGAATAAATCAAATTGTTTTCTGAATTACGAGTAATCACATTTCCTTTTTTTAGATTTTCTCGCTCTTCTGTTTCCAAAACTTTTTTAATCACATGCCATTTACCAAGATCACTCCAGCCTATATGATTAGAAACACTCATGGCAATCTTTTCTTCATGCTCTGTAATCGCTGATTCTATTGATGATTTTTCAATATTACTATAAAGATTAAAAATTTCTTTTTTTGTTTCCTCATCATCTCGTCCTGACATTTCTACTATTTTAGTACAAACCTTATACATTTCAGGCTGATACTTCTTAAATAAAGAAACAATATGTCCTAATTGCCAAAGATACATTCCAGTATGACAATAATAAATACCAGAATTTATTAACTCTTGACAATATTCAGCATTTGGCTTTTGCACCACATCAGCCACTGAATAAATAGCTTCTTGTCCTTGTTTTTCCAAAATTTCTCCTGCTTTAAAATAAGTATAGCCTGTATCTAAATAATTAGGCAAAATAGCTGGAGTCAAAATATAATCTGGATTTTTTTTGATAAATTTTTCTGTAGATAACAAAAGCTTACAAAAAGCTTGGCTATCAGAGATATAATCATCCGCTGGTAGCGTCGCAATCACCTCACTAGAATCACAAAACTTTTCCAAATAACAAACCTCCAAACACATAGCTGGTCCTGTATTTCTAGTATCAGTCTCCACAATAATATTTTGTGGATCTATTTCTGGAATTTCTTCTTTTAATCTTTCTTTAAAATTTTGATTAACAGAAACAAACAAATCCTTTTTACTTTTTAAAAGACTTTGCACTCTTTCAAAAGTAGTCCTAATCATTGTTTTGTCTCCCACAACTTCTTGAAATTGTTTAGGATTATTGATTCTACTCATTGGCCACAAACGAGAGCCAATCCCTCCTGCACGAATAACTATTTTCATAATTTTTCTTAAATATTAATTAATCATATTTTAATTTTAACATAAGTAAATAAAAAAACAAGGTAAATTAAAAAAAATTTGTTAAATAATAATTATTTTGTTTTCTTCTGCTATAAAAAAATTTTTCTGAATCAATTTTTTTTTCTCCCAAGAATCATTTTTTAATAGAGGATTAGTATGATTAAAATGAATAAACAATATTTTACTTTTTTCTTTAACATCTAATTTATCAAACCTTTCAAAACTCTCAATCACAAAAGGATGAGGAATTTCTTTTATATTTCTTCCATGAATTTCATTTTCGTCATAAAAAGTTGCATCAAGAAAGGCTAAATCAACTTGTTTAATTTCATCTTCAATATTTTTGTCCCATTTTTCCCATTTATCAATATCTGGAATAAATAATATTTTTTTGTTAGGACCAATAATCTTAAAACCAACAGTTTCTGTGTGCTCATCACGATGAGGAACTAAAAAAGGAATTATAGAAATTCTTTTATTTAATTTAATTTCTATTTCATTATTTAATTTCTCTAAAATAATGTTTTTTCTTTCAACTAAATTTTTCCATGGATAATTTGATTCAATAAATTCTTTCATTTTTGGCATAGCATAAACCGGAATATTACAGCTACCCATAATTGATTTACCAAATTCAATCAATCCTGCATAATGCCCTGTATGTCCATGTGTCAAAAAAATACCATTCAAACCAATTTTATCTTCCACACTATAAACTTTATCCAACATATTCAACTGATATTTAAAATCTGGGCTAACATCAATAATCCAGCGTTCCCGAGAAATAGGATCAACAATAGCCATACAAGTAGGATATTTTCTTTTACTTAAATCTTGCCAAGCTTGCTGACAACACTCTTTTTTACATCCAGCATGAGGCAAACCACCATCTTGAGTTATGCCAAGAATTATTAAAAATGGATTTTGATTAATCATATATTATCATTTAATAAATAAATTTGGGGGACATTTGTTGTAAATGCCCCCTTTTGTTAAAATTTTATAAAAAAAGTTATAGCAAATTTTTAATTTGAAATAAAATATTTTCGCCCGTGTTAATTGTGATATGATTACCATTAAGTGGTTCAAAAACTTCTTCAAACATCTTATAAATTTTTAATGTTTGTTCTGTATTCAAAAGATGATTTTCTCTACCAACTCCTAACTCCAATCTTTTTTTTACAATTTCATTATCACAAACAACATCAATCCATTGAATATCAATTTCCATCTTTTTACAAGCATCATCCCATAATTCTCGCAAAGATTGCAAATGAAATATTTCTTCAACTATTACAACTTCCCTAAAATCAAAAAAAGTTGGCAACATTTCTATTGCTTTTGAATAATAAATTTTTCTAATTTCTGGAGGATCTATACCTTCTGTAACTTCATTAGCAGGAACAACATCTTTTTTAATAAAATCCAAATCAAAATGAAAACCTCCAATCTGTTTGACTATTTCACGAGCCAATGTTGACTTTCCAACTCCAGGATAACCACTTAATGCTAAAAGTTTTTTTGCCATTTTTACTATTCTCCTTTTTGTAAATTAAAAATTACTATTTTTTTTATAACTATTTAAAAGAACAAAAAATCAGCTATAGAAAGCTGATTTAAATTTGTAATAATTATTTTTATACTAATTAAATATAATAAAATTCAGCTTTCACTTTTGCGTCAAAGAAATAATAGTAATAGTTGAATTTTTGTATATTTTTATTCATATGATTAAATTATATAGAAAAAATTATTTTTGTCAAATTTTACTAAAATTAAAACAATATTTATCACAAAACAACACCTAAACACGCAGCATTGTCAATTTTAGAAATTTCTATATCTTTAAAATAAAAAAAATCAATTGTTTTTTCTTTATAATCTTTTATTATCTCTGGTAAATAATGCTTTAATGATTTTTTAAAAGATCCATTAATAATTATTTTTTGCGGATTATAAAAATAAGTTAAATCTTGCAAAAATAAAACAAAATATTTTTTATAAATTTTCCAAACTTGAACAGCTTCTTCATCTCCTTTTATTAATAATTCAAAAATATCCTTAGCATTTTTATCAATACCAGAAACTTTTTTATAGATATTAGAAAAACCAATACCTGCTAAAAAATCATCATTTTTTATAACTTCATTAAATTCAGAAACAAAAATTTCTTTTTGCGAGATTTCTCCTGCATTCCCTGTATATCCATACACACATTTATTTTTTAAAAAATATGAAGATCTAATACCTGTACCCAAGTTAAGCAATACAAAACTATCAAGATTTTTCCCTTTTCCTAATTTATTTTCTGCAATAGCCATAGAATTTACATCATTTTCCAAATGAACATCACATCTAAATTCATTAGAAAATTCTTTTTCTAATTCATAATTTACATATCCTCCAAGTAAAGAACTATATACAATAACACCATTATTAACAACACAATTAAAACTGACTCCTACTTTTTTAATATCAGCGGTAAAATTTTTTTTAATTAAACTTTTTACATCATCAATAAAATCAAAAGATTTTATTCTAAAATCACTGGTATTAAATTTCACACTATCCAATAAAATATAGTTATTATCAAAAATAGCTATTTCAATTTTAGTTCCTCCAATATCAATTGCCAAATATTTTTCATTATTCATTATTTTTCATTATTTTTTTACATAATAGAAAGGAGCCTTATCGTCACTTTCTCGTAAATAACCTTTTTCAAAAAAAGCGTCTTCTCTTTTTATATCAATTAAATATTCAGTAGTAAATTCAAATTTTTTTTCATCAAAAACAGGAACAGCATGATAAGGAAGTCTTTTTAATTCTTTGTTTATTGGAAAAATCCCTAATCTATTAGGTTTTGGTGAAACAGAAAGAGTCAATGCCCCTGGTATTTTTTTTTCAATAAAATCAAGATCATCACGAACCATCAGATAAGCATGATACATAAAAATTGCCTCATGCATTCTTTTTTCAATATCTTTTCTGACTTCCAAAACCAAAGACGATACTTCATTATCTTGCAAATCTTCATTATAAACATCCATTAAAATTTCTTGATCAACATTAATTGTACTTACTATTCTATAAACAGCTTCTTTTGTTCCATTATATTTTTCTAAATATTTTTCATCACCATTATTATATAAATTTTTTAAAAATTCTATTTTTGCTTGATAAAGATTTTCAAAATTATCTACTTCCTCCATCATAGACAATGGCAAAACATCAATATTTTTATCAAATTCAAGCTCTTTTGTTGCTTTTACTAAAAAATTATGATAAGCAACAGATTCATTATGAGGCACTCCAACTGTTCTATCAAAACCTCCTTCAGAAAAAATAGTTATTTTAATTCCAGGTTCATATTCTTGTCTACAAAGCTCTGCTATATAATTCAAGCGATTAATAGCCAACATCTCTCCCATATCAGGCAAAACTCTGTCTGTTTTAAGTGGTACTGGAATTTTAAAAGGAAATCCTAAAATAGAAAATTGTATTTTCTCTTTTTTTTGAATAAAATAATTTAATTTCTCTAACCAATTTTCTTTGTTGTCTAAAAGAAATTCTTTTGGTCCAAAACGAATTTCATCATCAAGAAAAATTGAAAAAATTTTCTCTGCGACTGTTTCACCACAAATCTTAATTTCAGGATTTTTTATATTTGCTAAAATGTTTTTTACATCAAAAAAAGAAATTATTGATTCAGAGACAAAATTATTCTTTGTTTCTTTATTTGCAAGATTTTTAAATGGTGTATAAGGATACACATTTGGATTTGATTTCATATTTTTAATTTAATTTTTAATTATATTTTTATTATAATATATTTTCTTAAAAAATCAATAAAAATTAAAAAGCTGGTTTGATTTGTTGTAAATCTTCACCAGCTTTTTTTTAATAACTTTTATTATACATATTTTATGTGTAATAAAAGTTATATGGTTTTTCATCAATTCCAAAATCCTTTACTGGATCTATGAGAATTGATGTTGCTTGACTATTTTCAATAGCTATTCGGTACTCAGGAATTATCATACATTTATAAAGCCCCTGTTCACCTCTTTTTAAAAGGGGCATACCGTGATTAATTAAAAGCCCAGATGTAATATCAAAGACGATTCTTCCGTCTTTGTCAGTTACACAAGCATCAATCGCATTTTTAAAGCCTAACTGTTCAAATAATTTAACTTCTTTACGCCAAGATAAAAAAGACACTACCGTATCAGAAAGGCATTGTGCCTTATTCCACAATTCCTTTCCAACTTCTTGTTTAATTTTTTCATAATCCCTTTCCCGATCATTATAAAGATGTCTCATAAAAGAGTCATCCAATACTTCAGGTAAAGAACATGCCATGGCATAAACTTGCGGATCACACGCACAACATTTTTTAACAACTATTTCCTCGGGGAAAAAATCCTTTTTCATTTCATAAATCTCAATTGGAGCATTCATCATATCTATAATTTTACGAGTAGCTAACAAGCTATTGCTAACGGATTCTGAAGAAATATGAATTAAATCATTAAAAAGCGTTGCTTCGTCAAAAACAATAATCTTTATTCCTGGTTTATAAATTTTTTTTACTTTTTCATTTATAAACCGAAAATACCAAGCCATATGCATCCAGCCAAATGTCGGTAAATTTGTATCATCAAAAAATTTCAAACGATTTTGAATACGACAGCCTATCGCTAAAGAAATTGTTATTTCTATAGGTTTCCTTTCAGACATGAATAAACTAACTTTTAATTTTAAATCATTTATTTCATCAGAAGTAAGCTTGATATATGTTCTTGTATGAGAAAGAATTACTCCCAAAACAGCTTCTTCATCTGATTTATCTGGTGGAATATAAGCACTTAGCCTATTTTCTATTAAAGAATTAAAAAATGAAATTTCTTTTTGCAAATTAGTCATTCCATTTTTTGCTGGAGGAATAACTATCATTGGAGCAGGCTTTTTTTTCCTTTTATGAGCAAGCTTTTTTATAACTCTACTCAATTTAACATTCCAATTGTCTTCAGATTTATTAAAGACATAACTTGGATCTTCATCTCCATTTACATAAACAAAAACATCTCCATTTTGAGACATAATATTTATTATTCTCATAGGTTTAATTACTTTTGGCTTATGATCACAAACAAAAATCGTACCTCCATTAGAAGATAAACTAAGATTAGAATCAAAAAATTCCTCCTTATCAATAACCCAAGTTGAATTATTACTCCAAACTCTTAACTCATCAATTGACATTCCTTTTTCAAACGAATCGTCGGTGTGATTTGCAAAAAATCCCAATTCCTGAAGAAGTTCTACTTCTTTTTTATTTGATGAATTAAATACAACTCCTCCATCAAACAAATCTCCAATCAATGGCCAAATAGAATCACGATTTCTTAATTCATCATTAATAATTTTTTCAACGATATCATTAATATCTTTATCAGCCAATTCATTAACTAAACAATTTAACTTAATACTTACTACTATCATTTTTTTCATGGCTTTCTCCTTTTGTTATTTTATTATATTTTATAAAGATCAATAAAAAAACCGGCTTTTTTACTTAAGCCGGTTTTAATTTATATAAACTTTCTATTATTTAATCTTGAAAATTTCCATAAACCAAAACCGGCTTTTTAAAAATAAAGCTTAATAACCAAATAATAAATAAATAAGTTTTGTTTACAAAATTTTTCATACTTAGAATATTAACATAAATAAAAATTAATTACAATACTTACAAAAAATACTTATAATAAATAAAATTTAAATCTACAATTATCTAAATTATATTATTTTTATAATTATTTTTTTTAATTAAATTCTAACCTTCTCTATATCCAAGCCTCCCTTTCCTAAAAACTTCTCACAAATCATCTTAAAATCTTGCGGTTCATCACTAACATAAAATTTTCTAACTCCATCTTTACTTAATTGATTATCAATCAACTTATCATTAATTAATAATTTTTTCAAGTCAAGTGATGCTTGCTTACCTGGATCAATTAAATTCAGGCTTGGAAAAAGTTTTTTTATGTCTTTTTCAAAATAAGGATAATGTGTACAGCCAAGAATTAAAGTATCAATTCGTTCCTTAACTAAAGGACTTATATATTCTTTTAAAATTTCATAAACTATTTTTTTACTCAAACTATTACTCTCTGCCAAAGAAACTAAAAGAGGACAAGCTTTATTAAAAACTTTTACTTGTGAATTTATTTTTTTTAAATAATTTTCATGAGCATGACTATTAATCGTTGCACTTGTGGCTATCACGCCTATTCTTTTATTTTTTGAAACATTCAAAGCTTCTTTAGCCCCAGGAGAAATAATGTCAATAATCGGCAAAGGAAAATGTTTTTTAACATCTATATAAGCAACCGCACTTGCTGTATTGCAACCAATCAAAATAAGCCCTGCATTTTTATTACACAAAAAATCAGCATCCTCTATCGCATACCTTTTAATAGTTTCATTCCCTTTACTTCCATAAGGAACTCTTGCTGTATCTCCAAAATAAACTAAATCATAATTAGGCAAATATTTGATAACTTGTTTAACAACAGATAATCCACCAACCCCAGAATCAAATATCCCTATAACTTTTTTCTTTTTCATCTATCTAAAAATATTATAAATTAAACCTTCGGCACTTAATTTACCTCTCCCCGCCTTTCGCAAAAGGCGGGGAGGAAAAGGAATTGAATAATATTGAAATTCCTTTGTAGTAAATTATATTTCTGATCTTTTTATTTCTTTATTTCTGACAATCATAAGGCGGATCACCATTATCATTCCACAAACCATCATCAGTAATATCATTATACCAATCTTGATATATCTTAAGATTATCTGTACATTCATCTTCATCTCCTCCAAAATTATAGCCATGTCTTACTTTCACTTTACCAGTACATTCTTCATGAATTTCTATTTTGAAATAAACCCAAACTGACTTTTTTAATGGCTGATAACGATCTTGCGGAGAAATTCCTATAGTTACTCCTTGAATTCCATTACTTTTTTGAATATAATATTTTTTGATCCAAAAATCATCTATATTAGTTGCTTCTTCTGTTGGCTCATTTGGACCAATCCAATATTTAATAATAACTCCTGCTTCTCCTAAGCGATTCAAAGAATCACATCTTTGATCAAACCAATTTTGACCGTTAAAAGATATTAATAAATTTAATAATTTAGCTCCTTTTGGAAAAAATACTTTAAATGTAACTTCTCCAGCATATAAGCTTGCATTATTAAACTCACCAGAGTTTTGCTGGTCGATAGTTGGATTACAATTACTAATTGTTACTAAATCATCAGCATTAAAAAAATCATTCCATATAATCTCTTCATAAATAGAAGGATACTCCCCATTCAAAGCCACCCAATCAATCCCTGTACATTCATCATCTTCTGGCTCAGGGTCTGGCTCAGGATCATCGTCATCATCTCCATCATCAAAAACAACAACAACTCTATCACAATCATCCGCACAATTACTCTTTGTCTCCTGTTTTGTCTGACAAACTCCATCCCCACAATAAC